>Ga0326726_10000010_pt1 | contig 211421 bp, 193 predicted proteins | sample MHFenrmetagenome_2_FD_207603 | JGI IMG/M metagenome (GOLD analysis project Ga0326726, IMG submission 207603) | Lab enriched peat soil microbial communities from Michigan Hollow, Ithaca, NY, United States - MHF15MN | ecosystem: Environmental > Terrestrial > Soil > Wetlands > Peat | place: USA... | reverse complement strand
CGAGCTCTAGTCGTTCCTCTTCTGTCAGAGTGACTTTGTACTTCTTCATATTCAATCCTCCTATGGTTGATTATGAAGAACAATATACAGCATCATATGCGACTCGTCATGCATGACATGACACTAGGAGCTTCGCGACATGATCGACAAGAAAAACGAGCAGCAGGACAAGGAAAACAAAGCACTTAAGAAAAAGGTCAAAGAGCTGGAAAAGGAGTTGCAGCGCAAGGAAAAAGCGCTCGCTGAAGCGGCGGCTCTCCTCATATTAAAAAAAAAGCTCGAGGCACTTACCGGGGGGCACGAGGACGACTGATCCTTGAAGATCACAAGGCCGAAGTCATTATGCTGATTGAAGAAGCGCATGAAAACGGAGCCCGCTACAGCAAGGCCTGTGGAGTTGTCGGTATCTCGAGCCGGACGTTCCAGCGCTGGAAGCAAGGGAGTTTGAAAGACCGGCGAAAAGGCTCAAGTAAAACGGTGACAAGGAAAGTGTCCAAGGAAACCAGGGAAGAGATCATCAGTGTCTGCAATGAGCCGCGGTTCCGTGACTTGACGCCGTATGAGATCGTGCCTCAGCTCTTGACAGAAGGCCGCTATCTGGCTTCTGAGAGCACGGTCTACCGTATCCTGAGAGAAGCGGATCAAGTCCACCATCGGAGCGAACTGCGCGTAGGTCACCGTCATGCCAAGCCGCCGGAACGCAAGGCTACGGGACCGAATCAGGTGTATACCTGGGACATCACCTACATGGGGCGTACGATAAGAGGCCTGTTCTATTACGCTTACGTTGTCAAGGATATCTTTGACAAGTCCATCGTCGGCTGGGCGGTTCACGAAGAAGAAAGCGAAAAGCACAGCCGTGCTCTATTCGCTCGGATCCTGAACGGGGGTAAGGTGAAACTCAAGGCACTCCATGCTGATAACGGTCACCCGATGAAAGGCGTTACGCTGATGGCGCTTCTGCAAAAGCTCAATGTCGCTGTCTCGCACAGCAGGCCGCGAACCAGTAACGACAACCCTTTTATCGAGTCGCTGTTCAAGACGATGAAGTACCATGTCACCTATCCAAATGCCTTCGATACGCTTGAAGATGCCCGCCGCTGGATGGGTGACTTCGTGCACTGGTACAATACCGAGCACATGCACTCATCGATCGGATATGTAACACCGCACCAGATGCGATACGGTCACGCCAATGCGATCTTTGAGCAGCGGAATACGACCTTACAGCGAGACAGAGAGCTCAATCCGGAGCGCTGGGGAGCAAGGCCTGCAAGAACGTGGGAGATTAACCGGGAAGTGGTGCTGAACCCGGCCGAAAAGTGAATGTTTTTTTTAAAAAAAAAGCGACATCTCTGTTGACATAAAGCGGTAGCTGCGCAAAGACCGTTTTTCCTGTGTACATCGATCATTCCTTTTTGAAAAATTATGGAATGATTGAAGATAGCAGGCATTTTCAAGTCGGTAACGGTTAAAATTCTCTGTATTCCATTAATTTATTGTTACTTACAAGGATTTATTTTTTCAACAGTTGGACACCTGTGATAATCTCATTAACATTCTCACTCAATGCACTGCCCTGTATATTGAATCCACAAGCCTTGCAATAATTCGAATCAGGAGCATTTTCTGAACCACATTTTGAACAATACATTTATATCCTCCTTGGTGATTGCCTTGAAATAATTAATTATTTTTTATCAAAACCAACAACAATATCGACCAATTTCCAGTCAAAAACCCCCTCTCTATTCATAACCAAAATAACTGGCTGACCAGAAGAACCTTTCTTTTTTACTGTAACAACAAATTTGTTAATACTTTCGTATTGCATATCATTATCAATACCATTCTCATACTCACTAACCTTATCAGAGTCACTCTTCTTACCACTCATCATTAATGCTATATTTTGTGGTGAAACAAAATAATCAACTGCCGGACCAATCACAGCTGCTGCGAACAAACCACCAATCTGTGCAAATGGATTATCCTCTCCACTTTCAACAATATTTCTCCCAATCTCTTTGTTTATCCTGATTTTTATATTCTCTCTTAATCTCGGATAATCAATACATTCAGACATACCAACGGGATCACCTTTGGATATAGATGTCAGCATTTGATCAACAACCAGAAAAGGAGCAAAATATACTACCATCAAACCAACGACCGCGAGCAAAACAAAAAATGTTTTAACAATAACTCTTATCATTTCAGTAATATATTATTTTTGATATTCGCATGTTAGGGTTCTTCTTTATTATTATTCCTTCCCCACATCCTCAGTTTATTAATCATGCTATCGGCCGCAACTTTTAAATACTGTAGAGGTATGAAATTCCCAGCAATTCCAAGTATTTCTATTTTATTTTCACGACCAACGCCAATAATCATTAAGCGCGAAGGATCAACCGTATATATTGAAAAAATATAATAGTTCTCTCTTGTCGTCATAACATCAACAGCATAAACTGAGGCCGCACTAAAAGCGTTCCACATTAATTTATCATATCCGCTATAAGCAGAGACATTCTTTGAAATATCATTATGCTCAATAGATTTATTTATAAATAATAAAAAATCCCTTTTTGAGGGATTTGTAAAAAATAATCCAACCAATATAACTATCCACATTAATGATTTAAATATCTCCTCATAATCAACTTCACTATTATCATTCATCTCAATAATGAGATCATTAATTCTCCTCAGGAACTTACGCTTAGGAACAAATAAATGATTAATCGAATCCTCAAATCCTTTTTCAGCAGCCTTAGTAAACCATTTATTTGCCTCATCATCATTCCGCCTCACACCGCAACCTTTTTCATACATCAAACCCAAGTGGTGTTGTGCTTTTGCCAGACCTTTATCTGCTAACCAAATAAACCTTTTTACTGCCTCTGAATAATCCTGCTTCACTCCATGACCATTTTCATACATGAGACCTAGTGAATACATTACATCATCATGTCCTTGCTCGGCAGCTAATCTAAACCATTTGGAAGCCTCATTATAATCTTGCTGCACACCTAGACCTTCTCCATACATTAATCCAAGTTGATACTGTGCTTCCGTATGCCCTTTTTCAGCAGCAACTTGAAACCACTTTACTGCCGCCGGATAGTCTTGTATTTTGCCTCCGCCATTATAGTATCTCAAGCCCATGTCATACTGAGCATTTTTATAATCCTTACTCATCCTTTTGTCACTTTTGTCATTTCAATTAATTATCATCTTTGTACTTCAGTGCCCCTCACCCCTTATCTACTGTTCATATTCATTTTACGGTACTGATCACAGCCCTCTTGATATCCATTGTCGCATGCTTTTCCGAACCACTCTTTCGCAATAGTTCTATTTTTTACAACACCTAAACCATAAAAATACATTAAGCCCAGGCTGTATTGCGCTTGTGCAAGGCCTCGCGCTGCTGCCAGCCGATACCATTTCAAAGTTTCAGCATAGCTTTGACGAACAACTACGCCCCTATAGTACGCATTCCCCAGGTTGTATTGCGCTTCCGCATTGCCTTGCACGGCAGCGAGACGATACCATTTTATCGCCTCAGTCTGGTCCTGCGTAACACCTTGGCCTTGAGCGTATGAAACACCCAGATTGACCTGCGCATACGCATTGCCTAGCGCTGCTGCTAGCCGATACCATTTCACCGCCTCAGTCTGGTCCTGCGCGACACCTTGGCCTTGAGCATACGAAATACCAAGATTGACCTGCGCTCCTGCATGGCCTTGCTCGGCAGCAAGACGATACCATTTTATCGCTTCAGTCTGGTCTTGAGCGACACCTTCCCCTTTAGCGTAAGAAACACCCAAATTGAACTGCGCTTCCGCATGGCCCTGTGCGGCAGCGAGACGAAACCATTTCACCGCCTCAGTCTGGTCCTGTGCAACACCTTGGCCTTCATAGTATGCATTACCAAGATTGTATTGCGCTTTTGCATTGCCCTGCGCGGCAGCGAGACGAAGCCATTTCACAGCCACAGCATTGTTCTGCATAACACCATCACCGTGTAAGTACGCATTACCTAGATTGTTTTGCGCAAAAACATCGCCTTGCTCGGCAGCAAGACGATACCATGCTACTGCCTCGAAATTGTCTTGCGTGACCCCATTGCCTTGATAATACATGTTGCCCAGATTGTACTGTGCCAATGCGTTGCCCTGTTCAGCAGCGAGACGAAACCATTTTACTGCCTCGGAATTGTTCTGCATAACACCGTCACCTTGTGCGTATGAAACGCCAAGATTGACCTGCGCATACACATTGCCTTGCTCGGCAGCAAGACGATACCATTTCACCGCCTCAGTCTGGTCCTGCGCGACTCCGTCACCTTGTGCGTACGCAAAACCAAGATTGTTTTGCGCCATCGCATGACCTTGCACGGCTGCAAGACGATACCATTTCACCGCCTCCGGATTGTTCTGCATAACACCATCACCGTGTAAGTACGCATTACCTAGATTAAACTGCGCATCAGCATCGCCTTGCTCGGCAGCGAGACCATACCATTTTATCGCCTCAGTTTGGTCCTGCGTAACACCTTGGCCTTGAGCGTACACATTACCAAGATTGAACTGCGCCTTCGCATTGCCCTTCATTGCGGATGCACGCAATTCCTGAATTGCGTTATGATTCGGAAAATAATCGCAGTTCGCCTGAACATGGAATAACAATAACAGTCCAAGCATGATAAAAAAGAGAAAGTACTTCATGGTATGGGGGCCATTATTTACAATATAATTAACACCCTGAAAAAAGATTAGATCAAGTCACAATTAATAAATAAGAAATAATTATTTTCTTTAATCGAAATCTATACAACAATCTTTTTATATACAGAAAACACAATAATGCTCATGGAAATCTGTGACGTTATTCGACTGATACTACTTGAATACGGCTCATTTTATTAATCAGCAATTGAACTAATAGTGGCACTATGACTAAAATTGTAACGACCCTCTAATGACCATAAGTACATTTATCAGACTTTTAATAAATAGCGAGGAAATATATTAAAATTATGAAGCAGTGCTTAAAGTCATGGTAAACCAAGTTTTTTTCTCATATCACTACCGCCGTCCAGAAGATTTTCTATAAAATTAGCCCCATCGTTGACAGCCCTTGAATTCTTATCTACTATGCCCAGCACTGTCAATATATCCTTAATATCATCAGGCTTCTCCATACACATCTTGATGAGGCCAATATATGATAAATAATTATCACGGTCCATTTGTGAAGCTTTAGACAAATCTTGACGCATACCATTATAATCCATCAATAACCCTCTAGCCATGCCGCGATACATATATGCGTAAACAGATTTTGGATAAAGAGCCATTTCTTTATTAAAATCAACAATGGCCCCCTCATAATCCATATTAATCATCTTATAATAACCATCATCCAACAAATATGAAAACTGCCACCTATAAGATCTTTTTGTATTAATTTTTTCACCATAATATATTTTCTTTAGCTCAGATACATAATCATGCCATTGCTTTTTACCTTCTTTCATCTGTATAAATACAGCCTTGTCTAATTCATCATTTTCAACAGCATTCATAAGTTTATCATACCTTAAACTGAGATCATCACAACAATAAATATAACTCTTCAAATGCCGTTCCACCTCAACATTCCCCAGTGCTTTTAGAATCTCAAAACTCACGATTAAACAGTCATTCTCGTATCTTAGATTCCAATATTTTGACATCGCAAGGTATTTTTCAATATCACTTTTACTAGTATTCCAAAGCCTATACTCATCATCCCAGTCGTGAGAAACAACATCAGATGATTTTGCATAACTTAGATCATGATACCGTAAAGAATCTTCTATAATTTCTTTTGCATAGTCATCGCTTATTAAGCCTTTAAGGCCAAGCACTTCTTTTTCGATATTATTAATAATAATATCTCTTTTACCTTTATCATCTACATCACGCAATTTATTAAACGAATACTCCAATAGCTTTAAATAATCATCCCTTTTAGTTGCCTCATACCACTTTTCCATCCAAACCCTTAAATTATCAACATCATTTTTCAGACCATATATCAAGCATACAAACGCCAAATCATTCACATCGACGCCAACCAATCGTTTATAATTATATCTAATAACCGTATTATTTCTAATTAACATATTATCAACTATACTCCATGAATCAATCATCTTAGGCAATACCACATCCATCTTATGATCTAAAGAACCTTTTTGCATCCACTCATTTTTACCGATCAATGTAAGGCTTTCTGCATAATTTATCCTATCACTATCCTCAGAAGAACCTGTAGTTGTTTTTAATACGTACGCTGCAAGAGCTTCTGAATTAACATAATCCTTATTCTCAAACAATCTACGACTCTCATCTAAAACATTATCTACATTATTGCGAACCTCTCCCCCATACGCATTATCGTATAAAGAAAATATTATCATCAAAACAACTAAAAGCTCAGCCGATCTTTTAATATTTTTAAATATGCTGAAATAAAGAATTTTCCAGATTTTATTAGACAACTTAAGTGCTTTTAATATTTCTGTCATAATCATAAAGGCATATAGGATTTCTTTTTAATGCCAGATCTAAATCTTATTTTTTATTAGCATAACTTACCATGGCAAGCCTGCTTCACGACCATGTTGACGCATACGTTCTTGTGTTTCTAATTGATTTTGCCTTTCCTGATATTCACGTAATCTCTCATATTGTCTTTTTTGCTCTTGAAGTTGCATCATTTGCAAATACTCCATTCGACGCCAATGTTCTTGTTGGATCCTTTCCTGCGTGTTATGATTTCGCTTTTTGTGTTTTATACTTTCCCTTTCACCACTTAATGCAATATTACTTATTAGAGATATTATGAGTGCTACGATGAATAGGTTATTTGCCTTTTTTATTTGATCATACAAACAAAAAAATACTCCCAGTATCTTTTGAGAAATTAATCTTCTTAATAATGATGATGTACGCATAAGGAAATATGGATTTATACTTGAACCGCCAATAGGTAGGATGCCACAACCAAATGCTGTGCTAAAACTGTCATTATAGGCACAGCAAAGCCAAATGGCATTGCCATCAGGAATAGCTTGTATGAAATGAATAAGGAGTTCTCTGTAATTCCAGAGTATGAGGCCCAAATTGAAGTGAGGTAGGGCATAAAGCGTGCAGATTGTACTGATAACGCCAATAAATTTTCGGCTGTACAAATGCCTTACTTCAAAAGTACTAATCGCATATGTATTATCCAAGTAATCATCCAAACAGGCGGAGCACATGACCCTACAGACTCACTGATCCCATCTGCTATTGAGCGTCCTGCATAAGGATCAAAAATTTCTCTCAACATTCTTGATTTTAATTGTGGTTATTATGTCATAACATCCTGATGATCGGTCCGCCCGGCAGCGGCAAGACCCTGCTGGCCAAGGCGATCCCGGGCATCCTGCCGCCGCTCGGCTTCGAGGAGTCGCTCGAGACGACCAAGATATATTCGGTGTCGAACCTGCTCGACCGGGACCGGCCGCTCATGATCTCGAGGCCATTCCGCAACCCCCACCACACTTCGAGCAACATCGCGCTCATCGGAGGAGGGGCCCAGGCAAAGCCGGGCGAGGTGAGCCTGGCGCACAACGGGGTGCTCTTCCTCGACGAGTTGCCGGAAACTTTAGGGACGTTCCTGAAAACATCAACCTGCGCCAAGAGAGAGGCGATTTGGCCTGGCGCAATAAGAGAAGGCAATCCGATACCGGCCACAGACGATTTCGATTACGTTACCGAGCTTTATGACGATTTTGAAGAAAAGCAAAAGACCCATAGGTCCTATGGGTCTTTTGCTTTTTTCGAATACCGGAGCCTGCCGTTACTTCTCCTCTTCCGGCAACTCGATCCTGATGCAGAGCTCCTTGAGCTGCTGCATGCCAACCTCAGATGGAGCGGACATCATGAGGTCCTGGGCCTGCTGGTTCATCGGGAAGGCGATCACCTCTCGGATGTTCTGCTCGTCGCGCAGGATCATGACCAGGCGGTCGAGGCCCGGGGCGATGCCGCCGTGCGGCGGGGCGCCGAGCTTGAAGGCGTCGATCATGTGGCCGAAGCGGGCGTCGACCTCCTCCTTGGAGTAGCCGGCGATCCCGAACGCCTTGTACATGACGTCGGGGCGGTGGTTCCTGATGGCGCCGCTGGAGAGTTCGATACCGTTGCAGACGATATCGTACTGGTAAGCCAGGATGTCGAGGGGCGACTGGGATTCGAGGGCCTCCATCTCGCCCTGGGGCATCGAGAAGGGGTTGTGCGAGAAGTCGATCTTCTCGGCCTCTTCGTTGAACTCGTACATCGGGAAATCGACGATCCAGCAGAACGACAGTTCGTCGCGGTCGAGCGGGAAGAGCTCACCGAAATAGGTGCGCATGCCGCCCATGATCTTGCAGGTCTTCTCCCACTTGCCGGCGCCGAAGAAGACCACGTCGCCGTTTTCGATGCCAAGGTTTTCCCTGAGTGCGGCCATCTCCCCTTCAGCCATGAACTTGACGACCGGCCCTTTCGGCCCCTCTTCCCTGAACTGGATGTAGGCCAGGCCGGCGGAACCGAGCTCCCTGGCGCGCTTCTCGGCCTTGTCATAGAAGAGGCGGGATTCGTTGCCCATGCCCTTGAGCACGAGCGCCTTGACGCAGGTGCCCTCCTTGGTGTTGGAGGCGAAGACCTTGAAGGATGAATCGACGAACAGCGAGGTGACGTCCCTGATCTCGAGCGGGATCCTGAGGTCGGGCTTGTCGGAACCGAAGCGGTTCATCACGTCGCGGTAGCTGATGCGAGGGAACGGGAACTGGGTGATGCGCTTCTCCGACATCGTCTCGACGAGGTGTTTGAACATCCCCTCGAGGATGACGAACAGGTCGTCCTGCTCGATGAAGGACATCTCGATGTCGACCTGGTAGAACTCGCCGGGGCTGCGGTCGGCGCGGGCATCCTCATCACGGAAGCACGGGGCGATCTGGAAGTAGCGCGGGAAGCCCGCAACCATGAGGAGCTGCTTGAACTGCTGCGGAGCCTGGGGCAGCGCGTAGAACTTGCCGGGATGCAGGCGGCTCGGGACCAGGAAGTCGCGGGCGCCTTCGGGAGAGCTTGAGGTGAGGATCGGAGTCTGGATCTCGATGAAATCCTGGTCGGTGAGGAATTTCCTGACGGCGGCGGTCAGCTTGCTGCGAAAAATGATATTCTCATGCAGCTTCTCGCGGCGAAGGTCGATGAAGCGGTACTTGAGTCGGAGCTCCTCGGAGGTCGGCATGTCGTCGGCCACCGGGAACGGGAGCGGTTGGGCATTGCTCTCGACCTGGATCGAAGAGCCGACCACCTCGATGGCTCCGGATGCGAGCCTCGTGTTGACGGTCTCGGGTGAGCGCAGCACCACGGTCCCCTCGATGCTGATCACCGATTCGGAATGCAGCCCTTCTGCCTGACGGAAAAGCTGGACGTTCTCCGGCTGGATCACCAGCTGGCAGATGCCGGTATGGTCACGGAGGTCGATGAAGATCAGGCCACCATGGTCCCGCTTGCGATGCACCCATCCGCCGAGCTTGACCTTCTCACCTTCGAATCCGGGATTCAGAAGGCCGCAGTAATGCGTTCGAAAACGGTTCTTCAGACTCTCTCCGGGTGTTGACGCCTTGCTCATATGATCTATGATACCATTGTTTGAATTCGAATTTGAAACCTGAATATGATCAATTTTCAGGACTTGTAAAACCGTTAAATGGCTCCGCCACAAACCTGTACCCGGTTTGAAGCGGCCACCTGGAATCCGGTCAGTAGATCAGCTCGCCACCGAACTCGCTGATCAGGAACCGGACCACTTCGTTCGTTTCGGAAAGCTCCTGGAACACGGTGAACACGGTCTTCTCCTTCGTACAGGCATCACGTTCAGCGTCATACCGGACATGAAGCTTCAAGGGAAGCGCGTAGAAGCCGGCAAGTTCCTTCTCGAGCAGCGAAGCATCGTGAAGCAGCTCCTCGAAGGAGAACTTCCTGCAGCAGCCGATTTCAACGAGTCCCTTCTGGCTGCAGGAGAGCAGCTCGCAGGCATGGAGATGCGATACAAGCACCTGCATGCCCTTTTTGGACAGGTGATCCAGGAACCGGTGCCACTCAAGCTTCAGCTGGTCGAGCACAGCCACCGGCGGCGCCCCTTCGTCACCCTGCCCTGCCTGGTCGAGCAACGCCTTGCTGGCAGCCGGCAGCCTCGGTTCCGGGTTGTTGCCGAACCTCGAAAATGCCTGCTTCCATGAGCCGAGGTCAATCGACGGCGCCGAAGGTGCCACGGCCTGCATGGCCGCACGAACGGAGCCCGATGGAGGCGCGGAAGGCGGTGGCGGGGGCACCGGGGGCAACGAGGTGTCGTCCGGCGGCGAAGATGGCGGAGAGCTGGCAGGACGCGATTTCTGCCCGGATGGGCGTTGACCGGGTACGCCTGGTACCTGCTGGGCGGCTACAGGCTCAGGAGAGGCTTTTTTTTTTCGGCCGCCGGAGCGGGAGCGGCCTCCTGACGATCAGGGGCGGCCATATCGACCAGTTTGAGCAGGGCGAGCTCGAAACGGAACTGATGCTCTGAATAGAACTTCAGCTCGCGCTGGGTCTGAAGGAGCAGATCAGTCATGGCCATGATGAGCTGCGGAGTCAGCCTCGACGCATCTCGCTGGTAGCGCTCCTTGACCGGTTCTGGACGCTCGATCAGGCGGCTCGAACGCAGGTTGTGGATGATGAGGAAGTTCCTGAAATGCTCGATGAGCTTTTCGATGAAATCCTGCTCGTCAAAACCGTTGCGGTTCACCATCATGGCGACCTCGAGCATGCCGGCCGCATCCCCGGCGGCAATGGCGTCGGACACCATGAAGAAGTGGTCGTCGTCGATGTAGCTCAGCAGCTCCGAAACCTTCTCGTAGCGGATCGCCCGGTCACCCTCCGCGTCAAGGGCGAACGCGATGACCTGGTCCAGGATGCTCTGGGCGTCGCGCATCGACCCCTGGGCCTTGCGCGAGACGAGCTGCAATGCGTCCGCATCGGCCGTGATGCGCTCGGCATCGCAGATCATCTGGAGCTGGCGCTGGATCTCCGCGATCGGAATGCGCTTGAAGTTGAAGCGCTGGCACCGCGAGGCGATGGTCGCGGGGATCTTGTGCAGCTCGGTGGTTGCGAAGATGAAGATGGCGTGAGGCGGCGGCTCCTCGAGGGTCTTCAGGAAGGCATTGAAGGCCGCCGTCGAAAGCATATGCACCTCGTCGATGATGTAGACCCGGTAACGACCGCGCTGGGGTCCGTAACGCACATTCTCCCGCAGCAGGCGTATGTCGTCCACGCTGTTGTTGGAAGCCGCGTCGAACTCGGCAATGTTGAGGCTGGCCCCGGCCTCGAAGTCGCGACAGCTTTCGCACTCTCCGCATGGCTCGGTCACCTCCTTGAGGTAGAGCGGATCCTCGATCATCCTCTGGCAGTTGACCGCCTTGGCGAACACCCTGGCCGCCGTGGTCTTGCCGACGCCCCTGAGACCGGAAAAGATGTATCCGTGCCCCACCCTGCCCATCCTGAGCGAGTTCTGGATGGTGCCTGTAATATGCTCCTGGGCCGTGATGTCCGCAAAACGGGCCGGCCTGTATTTTCGTGCGATGACCTGGTAACTCATGAATCCCCTGATGTTGAATCGTTCAGCAGCTCGATCAGCGGCACACGCATGCTGCTGCCGAGCGCGTTCCCAACCTCCCGACGTACCGCATCAAAGCGGTCACCGGCATCGATGCCTGGAAGACCATCCTCCCCTCGGACGATCTCCGCGGGAAGCTTCGAATAAAGGTCGTAGAGGGTGAGCGTATGAAGGTCGGCGCTGACCGCGAGGCCGCCGTCGGCCGTCATGTGTATGACATGGTTCTGCTCCAGAAAATCGACGATACGGCTCAATTTACTACTGTCGGGTATATTTTCCGCAGCAAAGAGCTTCTTCATGTTCATGAAACGACCGGAAACCTGCCCGGTCCATATATGATGAAGCACGACGACGACCTCAGGCAGTCCGCGAAGAGGATCGAAAGACCTTCCCGTGTCGGAAGAGGGGCTGAAATAGCCAAGGGAATAAACCAGTTCGGCGGCCGTCAGCACCACGACCCATTCGAGGTAGATCCAGAAAAAGAGCATCGGGACCACCGACAGGGCCCCGTAGATATGTTCGAAGGTCGCGAAGTTCGACACATAGAAGGCGAACCAGCGTTTGGCGAGTTCGAAGAGCACTGCGGCAAGCAGCCCGCCGGCAAGTGCATGCATGAAACGAACCCGTCGGTTCGGCACGAGCATGTAGAGCAGTGCAAACGCAACGATCGAATTGAGGAACGGGATGAAGGAGAGCAGACGGGTCTTCATTTCAAGCAACGGCCCCTCGGTGAACACCTCATACCATACGAAGGAGCTGGCCACCAGGCTGGTGCCGATGAAAACCGGCCCGAGCGTCAGCACCGTCCAGTAGAGCGTGAACCCCTGCAGGAGCTTGCGTGGCGCATGCACCTCCCAGATACCGTTCAGGGTATGGTCGATCGTCGAAATCAGGAACAGGGCGATCACGAACAGGAATACACCGCCGATGGTCGATACGGTCGAAGCCTTGTCGATGAACGCCCAAAGGTATCCCTTCAGGAGCTCACCCTGGGAGGGCGCGAAATTCTGGAACAGGAAATCGCTGATATATCGTTTGAAGTCTGTGAAAAAGGGAAAGAGCTTCAGCATCGAAAGGATCACGGCCATCAGGGGCACTATGGACAGGAGGGTCTGGAACGCAAGCGATCCGGCGCTGAGCAGAATGCGGTCCTGCACGAAATGCTTCAGCATGAATTGCGGGAGGGCGGTCCCGCCAGGGCTCGACCGATGCAGGCCTGTGTCTGTAAATCCTGATTTTTTCAGCGTAAATTTCATGAGCAGGTCGTCTTCGAAAACCGCAGGATGCCCACAGAAAAGGTCAGGAAAGAGGGCAGTTACGATTCAAGGTAGACAACCGCAGCCATAAAAAAAAGTTGACTCCGCAATGGAGACGGAGTGCCCCCCTTGCCGGTTCCGGACCAGTTGATTTCAGGGAAATTAACTATATTTAACACAGATTTTAGTGCGCTCAGGCACCCCACCTCCAATTCCGGATCGCACCGGGCATAGAAATGATCAACGGACAATGGCTGAAACAAGCACGAAGAACGGTACGGAACGATTCATCGACCGCTGCCGGCAGGAAGGCCTGAAGGTCACCCCCCAGCGAATCGCCATCTACCAGATATTGATGGAGTCCAGGGATCACCCCTCAGCGGATACCGTATACAGGAAAATGGCCGCCGCCCATCCAACAGTCTCGTTCGATACGGTCAACAGGACGCTGCTTACCTTTGCTGAGCTTGGAGTGATCGACACGGTGGAGACCTATTCGGTGTCACGCCGCTTCGACACCGTAACCTCGCCGCACCACCACGTGCATTGCGTAAAATGCGGACATATCGCCGATTTCATCGACACGGAACTTGACGCCGTGAAGGTGCCTGAGCGGATTGCCCGAGAGTTCAACGTCATCGGGCAACGCATGGTGGTCAGCTGCATCTGCCCTGATTGCGTGACAAGTGACGAGGAACGAGGAACATAGAATACGGGACGTGTAACACAAGACGCGGGACGAGTTCGAAGAAATTCAAAAGTACCACCTTCTTTGATCTTTTCCCCTCAGACCCATAAGACCGACAGGTCCTATGGAAGACGCAAGACGATTCTTCATGGTCACCCGTCACTCGTCACGACAAACAAAAAAACCCGCACAGGCGGGCTTTTTTGTTTGTGTCTTCAGGCTCAGGCGGGCTTCACGGCTTCGCAGAACAGGTGGTCGTAGTTCCTGACGATGCGAACGTTGCCGAACCCGATCGATTCCAGGATGCCGTGGTAGGCGTCCTGCGGCTTGAAACCCAGCACAGAGAAGGGCATGCCGGCACCGAGGATATAGTGGCTCAGGTAATCGAAATTCGGATTTTCCGGGTCATCGATGATCATGTCGAGGATAATCACCTTGCCGCCTGGAGGCAGGGCATCGAACGCTTTCCTGCACATCATCTCGGTCAGCTGCGCGTTGGCCGAATAGAGGATCCTGCAGAACATGACGACGTCGGCTGTCGGGTACACATCCCTGTAGATGTCGACGGCAGCTCCCTGCAGGCGGTCGCCAAGGCCCTTCTCGGCGGCATTCTCGTTCACCAGCTCGATGGCGCCGGGCAGATTGAGGATCGTGGAGCGAAGCCCGGTATACTTTTTCAGGAGGGCGGCCGAAATGTCGCCGATGCCACCGCCGACGTCGACAAGGGTCTTCGCGGAGGAGAGGTTGGCCTCTTCAAGCAGAAGTTTGATGGCGAAATAGGCGTTGCTGCGGTGGATCTCTTCGAAATACCAGTTGTCCTCCTTCGTGACCGGGGGATAGGGCACCTCACCCTTGAAGTTCAGGTTGCCCCTGACAGCATCGGCCATCTTCAGGTAGAAGTTGTCGGCAAGATGCGTCATCGCCTTGACTACGGGCACCATATAGAGGTTCTGATTTTCCGGATTCGGCAGGAACATGTTCCTGGTAAAGGGGGTAAGGCCCCACTTGCCATCCTCGTGGGTGGTCATGCCGATCTGGCGGAGCGCTTCGAGCAGCATGACAAGACGCGGAGGTACAGCGCCGGCTTCAGCCGCAACTGCTTCGACGGTCTTGGGTTCATCGGCGAGAAGCTTGAACAGGTCGAGTTCAAGCGCGGCCTTCAGACAGCCGAGTTCGACAACTCCCTGGAAGATAAGCTGGTTTGCCCTGTAGCTCTGTTGAAGTAAATCGCTGGAATTCATGGTGCAGAATGCTGAATGGTTATAAGAAATTAATTGAAATTGTACCGTATGACTGTCGAGTTCACCTGATATGGTGCTCCATCTCGAAGGTGTCCAGCTGTTCCCGGATATTTTTCCTGAACGCAAGGCTGGTAATGAGATTGAGCAGCTTGTAGGGGTTGCGCCGGACCCTGTTGGCGATATTTTTCAACGAGTAGACGCGGTAATAGCTTTTCATGAACTTGTGCTGGAACTTCACCGGATCGTGATTACCGGACTTGATGACCAGGTTCATGGCGTTGTATTTCTCCCAGTCCTCGTCGACGATCAGCCCTTTGTTCCTGTACTCCCAGTACATCGCGGTACCAGGATAAGGCGTGATGATCTGGAAGATGGGCATGAACACGCTGTTCTTTCCGACGAACCTGACCAGTTCGTCCATGTCTTCGAGAGTGTCGAGTTCCGGATTGAGCAGGAAATTCCCCTGAATGTTAAGCCCCGCCTGGCGGCACTCCTCGATCAGTCTCGAAAATTGGGTCGCGGAGTTGACGTGCCCTTTATTGTATGCCTCGAGGGTGCTCTGCTTGATCGACTCGAAACCGACCAGCACCATGATGCATCCCGATTCGACAAGCTTCCGGACCGTCTCCCTGTCTTCGAGGAAATTGATGCTGAAGAATACGCTGTAGTTGATGTTGCACTCCTTGATGAGGTCAAGCGTCTCCCACAGGCGCTTCTTGCTCACGCCAAGGTTTTCGTCGCAAAGCATGAACCATGGCTTCGACGATTTGCCGTTCGCCTTGAAAAACACCCTTTTTGCCGTCTCGATCTGCCGTTTGAGATCCTCGGGCTTCTGGGCCCGATAGAGCTTGCCGGTGAAATTCGGCGTGACGCAGAAGGAGCATTCAAAAGGACACCCTCTGGTAACATAGATCGGGATGGACTTGGTGCCATCGACCTTTTCCCTTTTTGAGGCTTTCGCTATGCGTTCATAATCGAGAGGGATGATCTCCCTGACCTGGGGAAAATCCTTCGAATTGTAGCTCGACTGCAGACGACCTGCCGAGAAGTCGTCAAGTACCGTCTGCCAGAGGTTTTCGGCTTCGCCGATGACAAGGCAGTCGGCATGGGGCGCTGCCTCCTCGGCGTTGAACGAGACATGCAGCCCGCCAAGGATGACCGGGACCCCCTTTTCGCGGAATCTGTCGGCAATCTCGTATCCCCTGGTCGCATCGATCGTCCGGGAGGTGATGCCGATAAAGTCGTAATTTCCGTCATAATCGATGCGGTCACCGAAGTGCTCGTCGACCAGTTCAATGTGATGATGCTCCGGGGTCAGGCTCACCAGCACTCCAAGAGCCATGTTGAAAAGCGGCTTCTGGTTGGATTTCGAATCCTTTTTCCCTTTAGGGGCTATGAGAAGTATGTTAAGGGGTTTATTGCCGGATAATACGGGTCCGCTCATGCTCGATTGTTTTTTTTCAGATTCCTTTCGTTCACAAGCCTGACGCCACTGATATCAGGGAGTCAGAGCTTCTCCGTACATGGCATTCAGTCGAAAGCCTTCTCGTAACGCGCCTCCTTTCGGTGCTCCGTGTGGCTGTTCAGATCAAAGGGTATATGAAGCCACTTGTCCTGGAAATAGGCATCTCCAGGTTCGAGGCCCGTAAGGCTGACCGGTAGCGTGATCGTCTTGCGCTGGTTGCCCATGTGCACGTACAGCTCATCTCCGGTAACCCAGACATCGATCTCCGACGGGTTGGCGAACATGAGCTTGAGCTGCACCTCGTAGCGATCCTTTTCCCTCACGAACCTGATCGGGGGCTCGTCGTACATCATGTCCGAAGGATCGGTATCACCATACATGTCTCGGGCGAACTGGTCGAGAGCCTTGAGGCCAACGACCTCCTGATCGTACATCTTCAGCTTCCTGACCGGCAGCGGTGAGAAACCGGCTTCAATCTGGGACAGGTAGTTCTGCTGGATCCCCTTCCACTTCTCAAGGTAACCGCTCTCCTCGTTGACGTCGAGCAATCTGTTGACCAGCACCATATCGACTTTAAAACCGTAGAGGTTCAGGTAGGTCAGCGCCCTCATGGTCTCCTTGATCGACATCTTCTCGGCATTCATGACCAGACGGACGGTCGAGGTAAGGTTGTCCGTCAGGATTTCGCGAATCCCCTCGAGCTCTTCGAACACCTGGTCTACCGAGTCGATGGCAGCTTCCGGCGGAATGTAGTGCGCGATCCTGTCCGACATCTTCGACAGCGGCTTGCTGAGCGGTCGGACGATATACTTGGTGACGTTCTTGACGGCCTTGATCCCCCAGGAAAGGGTGTCGGGAAGGGAGAGCAAGCGAAGGGTCTCTCCAGTCGGGGCCGTATCGAGCACGAGTACGTCGTAAAGGCCGGAATTCTTGTATCGCTTTATCCTCAGCAGAGAGAACAGCTCCTCCATGCCGGGCAGGATGGTCATCTCGTCGGTCATGACCCCGGATACCCCCTGAGCCATGAATATCCTGGAGTAGAACTTCTGCACCTCGTGCCAGTTATTCTTCAGGTCCACGTAAGGGTTGACCTCGATGGCATGAAGGTTTTCCCTCACCTTTGTGGGTTCGGCCCCGAGCGGGAGATTGAAAGAGTCCGAAAGACTGTGTGCAGGATCGGTAGAAAGGATCAGTGTGCGGTACCCGAGCTGCGACAATCTGACGGCAGTCGCGGCCGAAACACTGGTTTTACCTACGCCGCCCTTGCCTGTAAATGTTAAAATTCGCACGTCTGATACTGGATTTGAAATAGGTGATGTATCATAGCTCCTTCAGGCCATGTTCACAGGAGAATTCCCATTCCTTTGCATGAGCTTGCCGTTGACAAAAAATCAACCGAAAAAGATACGTTTGGTTAAGACTTCAATAATATATACCCCCATATGAAAAGAACAAAAAACTAAAGAAAAAGTCGCATTTAAACGCGTTAATGACTCTACGGATATTTGCATTTGTCTACGAATGAGCAGCGCTCCGACGAACCCATAACATTTAATAACATTTTATAATATTTACACATAATGCAACCAAACCGATGCAAGACTTCGTGTTTCACCCCACATAATCGACTATTCTTACGACGAATACGATGAAAACAATGAGCCGGATAATGTATATATTTTCACATATTGATATTGACAGCCAATCCGGCCTTCAGTCCCCGCCCGGCACCGGCAAGCCACCAATGGAAATACCATGGAATTCACACACCTTGACGACAGCGGCATGGTCCGCATGGTCGACGTATCGGATAAACCACCGACCCGTCGCGAAGCCAGGGCTTCGGGATGGATCGCCATGCTCCCGGAGACGGTTCGCCGGCTCGAACATGACGAGCTTCCAAAGGGAAATGTGCTGGCCTCGGCCAAGATAGCCGGCATCCAGGCAGCGAAACAGACCTCAGCACTCATCCCGCTGTGCCACCAGCTCAACCTCTCATGGGTCGACATCTCGTTCGACATCCGGGAGGAGCGCATCGGCATAGCCGCCACGGTCAGGACAAGGGAGTCCACCGGTGTCGAAATGGAGGCGCTGACGGCGGTCTCGGTCGCGGCCCTGACGATCTACGACATGTGCAAAGCCGTGGACGACACGATGCAGATCGGTGGGATAACGCTGGAACTCAAGACGGGCGGCAAACGACAGGTTTCGACCGGGTACCGTCCGAAGACCTCAATCCTGGTCATGTCCGACTCCATTTCATCCGGCAAGGGTGTCGACCGTTCAGGGGCCCTGCTGAAGGCAGGATTCGAAGCCGCGGGATGCCCCGTCGGTGCGGTAGCCGTCGTGCCGGACGAACCCTGCATAATCGCAGCCATGATCGACGGGTGGCTCGACGACGGCACGGAGCTGATCGTGACCTCAGGAGGCACGGGGCTCGGCCCGCGGGACCTTGCCATCGAGGCCCTCACCCCGAAATTCACCCGGAGGCTGCCCGGCGTGGAGCAGGCATTGTTCCAGTGGGGACAGGGAAAGCTTCGCACGGCGATGCTCTCCCGGCTTGCCGCCGGACTCATCGGCTCAACCATGGTCATCTGCCTGCCCGGCAGCACCGGGGCGGCCGGTGACGCGCTCGAGGTGCTCGTACCGGGCATATTCCATGCCTTTGCCATGATGGACGGGGAGGGCCACGGATCGTGATCACGGTACAGGAAGCACATGAGATCATCCGGTCGGAGACAGTCATGCAGGCCCGGACCGAACCGGTGAAGCTTCAGGATCTCTCCGGCAGGGTGATCGCCGAAGAGATCCGCGCAGCCTTTCCAATGCCCCGGTTCACCAACGCCGCCATGGACGGTTTCGCGGTGATGTTCGACGACATTGCCGGAACGTCCAAGGACGAACCGATACGATTGATCGTCGCCCAGGAGATCCCCGCCGGCGCACACTCCACGACACGGCTCGCGCCCGGCACCTGCGCCAGGATCATGACCGGAGCCCCGTTGCCGGAAGGAGCCGATACGGTCGTGCCCTTCGAGGAGACCAGCGGGTTCGGAAGCCCCAGAGTCGAGTTCCACAAAGCCCCCTGGCGGGGGGCGAATATCCGCCTCGCCGGTGAAGAGGCCGCAGCCGGCGAGATCATCGTACCGAAAGGCACTCGCGCCACCCCGGCAGAAATCGCCGCTCTCGCCGCATTCGGCATATCGGCCCCCCTTGCATACCTCAGGCCGCGGGTCGCGCTGGTGACGGTTGGCGACGAGCTCCGGATGCCCGGCGAGCCTGCCGATCCGCTCTCGATCTACAACAGCAACCTGCCCATGCTCGAAGCCTGCGTCCGGGCAGCCGACGGCCTGCTCACCTGCGCATGGCAGCTTCCCGACGATCCCGAACGGATAAGGGAAACCGTCAAAATCTCGCTCGGAGAGTGCGACCTGCTGGTGACGGCCGGCGGCATCTCGACCGGGCAATATGACTTCATGCAGGAGACGCTCACATCCCTCGGCGTTGAGGAGAAATTCTGGAAGGTGGCCCAGAAACCGGGAAAACCGCTCTATTTCGGCAAGGCTCCGTCCGGCGCCATGGTGTTTTCGCTGCCCGGGAACCCGGTTTCTGCCCTGGCATGCTTCGTCGAATACTGCATGCCGACCCTGGCCCGGCTGCAGGGCGCAGAGCCGATAGCGAAAGTCGAAGCCCTTCTCGACGAACCGTTCCCGGCAGACAGGAAGCGACACCGCTTCCTGTTCGGCCGGTTGCGTTACGAGGCGGGCCTGCTACGATGCAGACTCTCCCCGAAAACCGGGTCACACATGATCACGGCCGCCTGCGGGGCGAACTGCATCGTCGAGGCCCCGCCCTCTCAGGCGCCCCTGCCAGCCGGCGCCCTGGTCACCTGCAACCTGCTGCCCCGGGCAGGATCCTGCTGAGGAGTGAGCACCATGTTTCATCCATTCGAAATCGCCTTTTGCGGCCTGTCGGGATCAGGCAAGACGACGCTTCTCGTAAAGGTACTCCGGCATTTCCGCCAGGCCGGCCATGAACCGGCCTATTTCAAGCATGGCTGTCACCGCTTTGACATAGACCGCCAAGGCAAGGACTCGTTCCTTGCCCGACAGGCCGGGGCCGTATCGGTCATGATCTCAGACCCCGAAAAGGAGGCCCTCATCTCCGACGGATCGGGAAGCATCTCGCAGAGTTCGGCGCTGCTGCCGTGCGACATGCTCTTCATCGAAGGGCTGAAGGAGCTGCCTATCCCCAAGATGCTGCTGGTCGACCCGTCAGGATCCATCCTTGAGCTGCTGGAATCCGGAAGGATAAGCAATGTCATCGCCCTCGTGCACGCGAGCGATCAGGCAGGCATTGATCGCTTTGGAGTGCCGCTCTTCCACCGGGACGACCTGGCCGGAATCACCGGCTTCATCCAAAGGCATCTTGACGGACAGGCGGCGGAAATCCCTTTGTACGGACTCGTGCTGGCCGGAGGACGAAGCTCGCGAATGGGCGAAGACAAGGCAATGCTGAACTACCGGCAGGAAAACCAGCTCTTGACGACCGCATCGCTACTGGAAGGATCGTGCAGCAGGGTATTCGTCTCGTGCCGGCAGGAGCAGGCCGAGGAGTACTGCCGATTCGGGTTGCCCGTCATCACCGACAGCTACCTCGACATTGGCCCGATGGGAGGGCTGCTCTCTGCGCAGCGAATCCACCCCGGAGCCGCATGGCTCATCGCCGCCTGCGACTTCCCGTTCATGGACGCCGGCACTATCGAAGCGCTCAGCTCCAGTCGCGATCCGTTCAGGTTCGCCACCGCTTTCCTTGGACCGGACACCGGTCGCCCCGAGCCACTGCTCACGATCTACGAGCCCAAGTCACGCATGAAAATCCTTCAGCAGCATGCTGCCGGAAACGACTCGCTCTCATCGTTCCTCATGCGTTCACGCTCGATGATCGTCGAACCGGAGTATCCCGCCGCTTTGCGGAATATCAACGATAAAACCGGGATGACGGAGGCATTACGACAGCGAACGTCAAAAGGCCCTCCCCTTCAGGGCTGAAAAGCTCCGGAGCTTTCCGGGCCTGGAGCCGCCACACGCCATGAACTGATGAGGGTTGTTATGGATCGTCATGACAATCGCGTACATTTATCTGTCAATACCTTTTTCGCAGCGACAGCAGTCAGGAATCACCACACTCCTGCCCTCCCCCATCCAATCGTCTGCACGCACAACCCCCCTCATGTATTTCGGCAAACAGGCGAAGCCCTGTAACTGTTTGCCATCCTTCATTCTGTTTTCAGTGTGTTATCAGAATTTCACCAATGTCAACCATGGAGGAACGATGTCACCATTGAGTCGCAGAAAATTCCTGCAGTCATCTTCAGCAGGTATGGCCCTGGCGCTGTTCGGCCTGTCCGGAAAAGCGGAAAGCGCCACAGGGAAAAGGTACCCTTCCGTCAGGATCGGGAACATTCGTGAGATCAAGGCCGGCGAGCCCGTTCAGTTCAACTACCCGGACAGCGCCTCCCCGTGCACCCTCGTCATGCTGACTGAGACGGCTATCGGTGGCATCGGCGCCTTGAAGAATGTTGTCGCATTCTCCTCGCTTTGTCCCCACATGGGGTGCCCCGTCAGTTACAGCAATGGCCGCTTTGTCTGCGGTTGCCACTATTCGATGTTCGACGCGGCGAAGAACGGCCAGACCTACCAGGGGCTCGCTTCGCAGTGGCTGGCCCAGGTCACCGTCAGGCTGGATATTGCCAGCGGCAACATCTACGCAGAAGGGATTGACGGACTTGTATACGGCAGATTCAGCAACCTGAACATCAGCTAAGGAGATACCGATATGTCACTTTTCACCAGAAATGACAGCCTGCCGATCCCGCCGAAAGATGCGGAACGGTACACCACGGTCTGCCAGTACTGCAGTGCCGGCTGCGGTTACCTGGTCTATGTCTGGCCAGTGGGCAGAGACGGTTCGGCAAGGAACAACGCCTTCGGCATCGACCTCTCGTCTCCCTCCCCCATGTTGTCCGGACACTCTTACTCGGAAACCATGCATAACGTCATCACCAGGAAAAACGGAATCAGGTACAACCTGGCCATCATTCCGGCAAAAGAGTCACGCATCAACAATGGCGATTATTCGATCCGAGGGGGAACCAATGCCATCGCGGCCTGGTCGGACAGCGGATATACAAAAAAACGGCTCAAGCATCCGCTCCTGAAGAAGGGAGATGCGTATGCAGCCATCTCATGGGCCGACGCCACCTGGATCATCGCGGCACTGATCAAAAGCTCTATCGGCAAATACGGAGCCGACAGCATCGCCATGAAGTTTTACGATCATGGAAGTTCAGGCCTCGGTTTCGAAGACAACTGGGCCGTCGGCAAGCTGTTCCTCAGCGGCATCAGGACGAACTACCTCTCCATCCACAACCGCCCGGCTTACAACTCCGAAGTCTGGGGCTCGAGGGAGCGAGGCATGCACGAACTCAACTACGATGTCGATGACGCCAGACTGGCTGATACGGTCGTGCTGTGGGGCGCCAATACCTATGAGGCAGCCACGATCCTCTATACCGAGCACATCATGCCAAACCTTCGGGGGGCATCTGTGGATGAGAAAAAAAAGGCCTTCGATGCGGGAGAACCCGCCGTTGAAGGTTGCCTGATCGTCATCGACCCGAGAAAAAATGCGTCAGTGACCGTCGCGGAAGCGATCGCGAAAGAGCGCGTGCTCCACATCCGGCCGAACCTCGGCACCGACTGGATCCTGGCGAACGCCATTGCGCGTATCGCATGGGAAAACGGCTGGTACGACAAGACATTCCTCGAAAAGCGCACCGACATGAAAACCTTCGAGGAGTACAAGGCAAAATCGCTTCAGCTCTCCAGACCACTCAATGACGTGCTCGCGGAGGCGGAAAAGATCACCGGCGTCGGCAGGAAGGAGATGGATCAGGCCGCAGCATGGATTGCGAAGCCGAAGAGCGGCGGATTCAGGCGCAGGACGCTGACCATTTACGAAAAAGGGATCATCTGGAACATGAAAAACTATGATCAGGTAGCTGCCATAGCCCAGCTCAATGTTCTGACGTCAAACATCGGAAGGCCGGGCACCGGATGCGGCCGTCAGGGGGGACACCAGGAGGGGTACGTCAGGCCCCCGGCACCTACACCGGGTTCGATCTATGCGGGAGGCCCTCCGAAAAATGTCGACAGGTACCTGACCGGCGGCGGCGGGAAAATTTACTGGGTCGGAGCGACCGACCCCTACCTGTCAACCCCCAACAGCCAGTTTTTCAGGAAGATCCTGAAGAGGAGATGCGCCACCCTGCTTGACCACATCGACGAAGGCGGAGTCCCCTCCGATCCGAAAGAGCTGGTTGCCAGAGTACTCGACGCATTTGAAAAGAGTGACGGGCTGTTCATGATCGTGCAGGACATCTACATGACCCAGACCGGCAGCGATGCCATGCTGATTTTGCCCGCGGCGGGATGGGGCGAGGCTACAGAAACGTCGATCAACTGCCACAGCCGGCTTCTCAGGATCTACGACAAATTCATGGACGCACCGGGAGAAGCTCTTCCCGACTGGAAAATCCTTTCGATGGTCGGCATGAAGCTCCGGGAGCTCTATACCGCCGCCGGCAACCAGGAGATGGCCGACCGGTTCAGGGAGATGGAGTGGAAATCCGATGAGGAGGTCTTCCTTGCGGGCGCCCAGGAGTTTGGCGACAACCGGGTACCCGAGACCGAAGAGGCTAAACTCTCCCCGGAATGCTATAAAGGGGTGACGCACCAGATCCTGAGAAAGCTCGGCAACACCGGCATCCAGACGCCGGTCCGCGTCGAGCCTGCGACAGGCAGGCTTGTCGGCACCAAACGACGATACAAATACAGCTTTGCGACAAAGGATGGCCTGTTCAAATGGTACGGCACCGACCCGTGGAGCGGTTATCCTCCAGAGGTCGCCAAATACGTAGACAAGCCCAAATATCCCTTCTGGTTCACCACCGGTCGTTCCCAGCTGGTCTGGCAGACGATGTACCATGACCGGTATCTTCCGGAAAAGAGCTTCTCGCTTCCGCTACCCTACATCGAGGTGCACCCCGAAGATGCGGCGCGCCTGGAAATCAGGAGCGGCGACATGGTCGAGGTATTCAACGAAGAGGGCTCTTGCGTCACGCTGGTCTATGTCAATGACGCATGTAAACCCGGACTTATCTTCGGCCTCATGTACCATGCCAAAGGCTCCCTGAACCACCTGACCTCATCCTATACCGATCCGAAAACCACCATACCGTGGTACAAAGGAACAAAAGTCGGAATCAGGCCGTACAGGGGAACCCCTGATGAGTCAATCGGCACAACCAGCCTTCGGGCGAACAACAACTTCTCATAGCGGAGGACCGCGTGACTTTAAAAAAAACAGTGATCCCCGGCGCACCAATGTGTGTCCGGAATCATTGTTTTTGTATCTATGGGTTAGTCCTGGATGCTGGCCGGTGTCCGGAACCGCTGCCCTGACACGAACCATCACTGGAGTCCGACACCCTGATTATGCTTATCGACGCTCACAACCGCACCGTGGACTATGCACGTATCGCCGTCACCCGGGCATGCAACCTGCGATGTTCATACTGCCTTCGTGAAGAGCATGCCGAGCTTCCGGACAGGACAGAGAAGCTTGAGGGCAGGCAACTCGGCATGCTCATCGGAGTGCTCGGAGAAATGGGGATACGGAAAATCCGTTTTACCGGTGGTGAACCGCTGCTGCGGCGCGACCTGGCCGCACTCGTGGCCACGGCCAAGGCGACGCCGGGCATTGAGGAGGTCAAGCTCACCACCAATGGCGTGCTGCTTGAAACCCACCTTCAGCCCCTCATCGACGCTGGCCTGGACGGCATAAACCTGAGCCTCGACACCCTCGATCCACAAAGGTTCAGATCGGTCACCAGACGCGATGAATTCCCTAAAGTCCACCGTGCGCTGCAAAAACTGCTCGCTGTACCGGCCCTCAGGATCAAGATCAACATGCTGCTGCTCCGGGGGTTCAACAACGATGAAATCCCGGATTTCGTCGAACTGACCCGGGACAGCGACGTGACGGTCCGGTTCATGGAACTTCAGCCCTTCGACGACCGGCAGATCTGGCGAACCGGCAGGTTCATGGGTGCCGGGATGATCCGGGAGCACCTTTACCGCGCATTTCCGGACCTCGATCCTGTCACCGGGGCTGACACTGAACACTACAGCTTCAGGATTCCGGGCTACCGTGGATCAGTGGCCATCATCCCGGCCTACTCGCGGAACTTCTGCAGCCGCTGTTCACGCATCAGGATCACCTCTGGCGGAAAGCTCGTGAGCTGCCTCTATCGCCAGGAGCACATCGATCTCCTGCCGTTCCTGCAGGAAGATTCAGAAAAAGATGGTTTACGTGACAAGATATGCGAAGCCGTAAAGATGAAACCGAAGGACGGGCTGAAAAGCGGGAACGACAATGCCGTGAGCAGCATGTCGCAAATCGGGGGATAAGGGTGGATAGTGACGAGTGACGAGGAAGAATCGATTCTTGTCACTCGTTACTCATTACTCGTTACTGGTCAGCAGCACGATTTCAGAACCGGGAGCGACCTCACCTCCCGACAGCACCCTGCAGAAAATGCCTTCGCGCGGCATGATGCAGTCGCCTGTGGCAGTCCTTATCGGACAGCCGCCGTTGTGGCAAGCCTTGCCGACCTGAGATACCTCAAGGAGAACGGCATTCCCGACCTGAAGCCTGTCGCCGCTTGAAAGCACGAGCAGCTCAATTCCCCTCGTGACGAGGTTCTCGCCGAACATGCCGTGCTGAAGCTCGGGAAGCTTCTCGCGCACCAGGTCGATGCTCTCCCCGGCAAGCAGCGAAACCTGACGGTGCCAGGGCCCCGCATGTGCATCCCCTTCGATCCCCCATGCCGCTTTCAGCACAACCGAAGCCACGGCTTGTTTGACCGTCCCTTTTTCAGCGCTGGTGCATACCGCTTCGACAACTCCCATAGAAAACAGGGTCAGGTAAATCGTGTTTAAAACTCGACGTCAATGAGCCATAATAAACAATTCACCCGATTCAGCCTCTCCCGTCGACTCGGAAAATCTCATGCCGGATGGCTAAGGTACCACTCGAGTGGCCCTTCAATGGCTACGGCAACGGGGGCTGCCGTCGACCTGAAAGTCCGTTCGAATTTTCCCGAATCGACGATAAAAGGCTCTTCAAGCCCATACATGATCCCTACGACGCACCCTGGCTTCGGGCCGACCGCCCGTGAGCAGTTCACGTATCATGTCGCATCCGACGGCTCCGGTTACAGGAACTGCATGTCATAAATCCTCTGAATACGCTTGTCAGACCGTTGTAAACGAACCTGTCAGACCGGTCATTTTGGCCTGACCGCTTCGTCACGAAGCCAGGGACGATCGTTCAGTCGTCCAAGCGTACCGAATTGGCGAGCCCTCTTTTTCCACCCCCTGGTTCCGGCAAGCCGGTAAAGCCAGCCGGGCATATACGGCCTGGACAGTTGCATCCGCGACTCCTCCGGAATGGAATCTCCTGCGTAAAGAGCTTCCGCCACCCGGTCCAGCGCGGCCTTCACCGGTGTGACCGGACCTCCCAGTTCTGCGAGTGGCCTGCCTCCCACAAGCCCCTCTCCCCCACCGACGGAGATTGATCCTGCCCAGTCGAAACCTGACGAGCGTGCAAATCTGCCACATGCGGCAAGCGCATTTTCGTTCTGCGATGCTTCAAGAAATCCGCAGTTGGCAATGGCCGTCAAACGGCTTCTGACCGGTATCGACTGCCGGTGCGAGAAAATGATCCTCATCGCCGATAACATCGGGGCCGGCAGGCTGTCGATATACAGGGGAAAAGCAAGGATGGTCAGGTCCGCATGGTCGATGGCCTGCAGCATCTGCTCCCGCTCTTGCTCACTTTTCAGCACCCGATGCAGATAAAAACAGTCAGTTTTCACCCCATGCCTGTCGAAGCGTCCGGCAAGGTATCCGCCAAGGGATGCCGAGGAGCTGTTTTCCATACGCGGGCTGCCGACAAGTAACGCGACACGCCGGACATCCTCGCCCGTATAATGCGAAACAGGCAGCGTCGGCAAGGTGGGGGCGACAGGCGGGTCACGTCGCTCAATACGTACCAGAAGATCATGAAGGCTTTCGCGCATCACTGCATCATCCTGATTCCTGTAGAATATCCCGGAAACGGCGGATGCTGCATGAAAATTGATCGCGTTCCGGTAGGCAAGGTGCCGGAAAATCCCTTCCGAGTCGAGATCAGGGCTATCGAGCCAGCCGATGGTCATGACATCCGGATACACCTTGTATCGTTTCCTGTGATGCGTTTCGCCGTGAAGGGTGCAGAACAGCGGCGAAATATTCGCAATCAGATGGTCGACCATGGACTTGAGTTCCGGGGCGTAGACTCCGAAGGTGACCGGTGTCAGGAATACCACCACGTCGCTCTGCATGAGCTTTCTCGAAATATCACCGCTGTCATCGTCGAAAGTGCAGATGCCGGGGCTTTTAAACCAGCAGCTGAAACAGGCGACGCAGTTTGCGATGTATTTGTCCCTGAGAACAATCAGCTCCGCCTCGTGGCCTTTGGACTTGAGCTGGGGGCTTAACAGTGAAAAGAGCTTTTCACCCATGGGGTCGTCAACGGGGGACCCATCGAGAATAAGCAATTTCATAATCGTACCGTCTGGATTGTAGTTACAATATCTTCCCGCCTGGCATATCGGGCATGGGGCCGAACCGTCTACCTGCTCAGGGCTTTCTCACGAACTGATCGACAATCAGGGTCAGCTCATACAGATACAGCGCATCCCCATCGTCGCCGAACGATGGCAGCATTCCGGTGATCTCAAGCGATACCTGGCCATGCACGCGAGCCCAGATGAGAATGGATACCGAATAGACGAGCTCCTCTTCCGGACTCAACCCTGACTGCCCAAGGCCGCAGAACCAGGCTCCCGACTGATTTAAACGGGGCATCCCTTCAGCAGCGAGCATTCCTGCGGCATGAAGCTCCCCGACGATACTTGCCAGCGCGCCAAGTGCGCGCATCATGACCGGCAGGATTTGATCCATCGGAAGCTGGTAACCCGGAATCGGAGTGCCGAAAATCAGCAGGTATCGCTGCGGATAGGTCAACGCCCACTTTCGGTAAGCCAGTCCCGTGGCCATGAAGCGCTGCAGGATCTGGTCCTCGCCGGGAAACAGCTCCTTCGCGGCGAGCTGATGATCCCCGAATGAGCAGTAGGCATCGTTGACAAGGGTCGTTACCAGCGAATCCCGATCGGGAAAATAGTTATAGATTGCCGGCGCGGAGATCTTGAGTTCACGGGCAATGCCTCTCAGCGACAACGAAGACGCACCTGATTCAGCAATCTGCCGCCAGGCAGCCTCCTTGATGGAGTTCTGCAAATCGGGGATCTGCTTGCTTTTGATGGGTCTGACCATGATACATCCATATTTAAACTGTGCCGGCAAGTTTTACTTACACCATAAATTTACAGTGTAATATTTAAAAACCAAATTTATTTTTTAAGCAACCAGCGACAATATGCCGATCATGTTTCGAATCGAACCGCCTTACCTTATGCGTCGATCGGCACAGACAGGGTGCGTTCACCGGCCTGAATGTTGTCGATAATGAAGAAAATGAGCTGAAGCGGATCGTTGCCAGAGGAAACTGCGGGGCACCCAACGGATCACCATAAGGCGAACCGTCCGGAATCAGGGCTTTGAGCACGGCAAGTCCTGGAGATATGGGGTTTAGATAAGTTCAGCATGAGCACAGGCTCAGGGCCGGGGACCCTATCCGGATGCTAACGGAATTCAGGTCGTCTAAATATCCACGAACTGTCTTACAATCGATTTTATTTCGAATTCGTAAAGAGACGAACCCCCATCTCCGTAAGGCGGGAGCTGACCGGTGATCTCCATGAAGACCATGCCATGCACTCGGCTTCTGATCACCATGGCCAGAGTATGGACGATAAGATCTTCCTTCGACATGGAGGAGACACCCCAGAAATATCCCTCAAAGGCGGATGGTTCCAGGACCGGCATGGAATCGACATTCAGCAGCCTGGCGGCCCGAAGCTCCCGGATCACCCCCACAAGCGCACTGAGAGAACGCATCAGGAAGGGACGCAGAATATCCAGGGGGAGTTTGTATCCGGGCACTGGGGCGCCGAAGATCAGCATATATCTTTCAGGATAGTGGATCGCCCACTCGCGATAAGCCAGTCCTGTAGCCATGAATCGCTGAAGAAACTGACCGACTCCCGGAAAGGAGTCCCTGGCGCTGATCTGATAATCCCCGAAAGAGGAGTGGGCATCGATCATCAATGCCGTCAGAAGTGCATCGATATCCGGAAAATAGTCGTCGATCGCCTCAGCCGTAATTTTCAGCTCGCGTGCAATCCCTTTGAGGGAAATTGAAGTGACTCCTGACGCAGCTATCTGCCGCCATGCAGCATCCTTGATCTCTTGCTGCAGGGTAGGCACATGTCTTGAAATTGCTTGTCTTACCATATCCGCTCATGATTAATGCACATAAACATCATATAGTGATAGTATACAAAACAAAGGATTAATAATAAAATTTATATGCGCCAGTATCATTCAAGCCAAAACACATCACCATTTAGAGATTTTGATTCACAGATACCTGATGTTAATCACCACCTCCATTTCGCTGCGATCAAGCAGGAATCTGGCTGCATCGAATGAAGGCGGCCCCATATGCAACCCGGGATTGTTTGAGGTGCCGACCCCCTCTTTGGGCATACCGAAAAAGTTGGTATCGAGCTTGCCGTTATGATTCTCGTCATGCTGAACCGAGACGGCATATGCCCCTAAAGGCACATTCTCGAATACAAAGAGATGCTCCTTGCCGGATGCAGGAGTGATCCCCTTCATGAAGGCGCTCTCCGATCTGCCGGGAAACCCTTTTTTCGCATTGAACAGGGCGATGCCAAGATTGCCCTCCTGATTGCGAAGGTCGAGAACCCTGACCCTTATCCGACCCATCTGAGGCGACGATGAGGACAACGGGGGCCCTTCGGCTTGCAGGCAAGAGGTTCTGGTCGTGAGCAGGAGCATAAGAAAAATCATGACGTTCTTCATAATCGGGCCAAGGTCATTTTTTTAATGAGAGCACTTCATCCGCGCAGTCCCAACCGCCAAGAATCGCACCGGTAAAACCGCCCCCGGGTCTCGACCAGGCAGAAGCGAAAAAGAGGTTGGGCACCGGAGATCGGTTAGGCAGCCTTGAAATGCCGGACTGTTCCGGGATCTGGGCATATCCTGCGGCGACGCCGCCCGGGTTGCCCGTAAACCGTCGGATAGTTTTGGATGTTCCGACCTCCACATACTCGATCTCATCGCTGATGCCAGGCAAAACCTTTTCAAGCCGTCCGATCAACGTCCGGGCAACGGCATCCTTTTTCTGGCGATAGGCCTCGTCGTCCAGCCCCTCCCACTCTTCGATGTAATCAAACGTACAGATAACCCCGAGGCTTTTGCCTTCAGCGCCAAGTCCCGAATCGATCCGGCCGTAATCCACGAAAGCAAATCCTCTCCGGTCGAAATCCGCATGGTTGCTGGCAGCGCCATCCTTAAGAGAAGTCACACCCTCCGGCATCACGAAGGTCGAATATGCCCGGTTGTTCAGCACCGAGATGTCACCCCTGAACCCGATATAGACGGTTAGCCATGAAATCGACGGCTTCAACCCTGACACCTTGCGATTCAGGAGCGCCCGCTCCGGTTCGGGAAGCATGGCTTCCACAAGGGGCACGGCCGCGTTGGCCACGACCGTACCTGCCTTGACCATTCGCTCAGCCTCCCCTCCATCGTGCCGTTTCCTGAAGGCAACCCCGGCCGCACGGCCATGCTCGATCAGGATCCTCGTGACCTTCGAGTTGAACATAATCTCACCGCCATGTTCCGTGATGACGCTGGCAAGATGGTCTGACAGGCGCTGGGAGCCCCCTTTGATGAAATGTCCTCCGCCACGGTAATAACTCGCCTGGGCGAGGCTGAAGTAGAGCAGGGAGAGGGTGTAGGGATCGTCGTGGTAATAAGGGTAATTTGCCAGCAACACCAGTTTCAGCTCATCATTACGGATGATGCTGTCGACAAAATCGCCGAGCGTGCGTTTATGCATGGTGGCAATATTCGGGTAGAGCAGAGGAAACACCGGAAGGCGAAGGAGCATACCGGCACGACTTTTCGGAAGGCTGTTGATTTCGCGGCTGATGGCATGAATGGTGCTGAAAAAGGTCCGAATCCCCGTCGCTTCATCCGGAAAGGCCCTGACAAACACATCGATAGCCTGTTCGGTATTGTCAGGCACCACCAGGTCCGTCTTCGAGGTTATAACCCGATAAAATTCAGGCAACCTGATGAACTCTACCCGGTCAAATACTCCGAGCTCCCTTAAAATCCGCGTCTTCGGGTCATCTTCATCGAGGCCGTCCATCTCGTGCAGTCCCGCCTCCACAAGAAAGCCTTTGCGTTTGAAAGTTGTGGCGCAACCGCCGGGAATTGAATGCTGCTCGAGGAGAAGAACCTTCCTGCCCTGTTTGGCCAGCCTGGCGCCAGCGGTCAGTCCGCCAAGCCCGCCGCCGATGATGATAACGTCTCTGTTTTCCATGAGGGAATATCCTTTTGATTGGGAGAATGAAGCCTGAAAACGCTTCCCAATCCCAAGCTATGGCAAAGGCCGTGAGCGGCGATTGACTTTTGTCACAATCGTCAACTCCGGCAGATGCGCTGGCGTATCCGGCTGAGACTCTCCCGTTCCATACCGAGATATGAGGCCAGATGGTACAAGGGTACCCGATCGAAAATGCCCGGACACTCTTCGATCAGCCGAAGGTAACGCGACGTTCCATCCATAAAGAGAAACTGCTCAAGACGATCTGTCAACATGCAGGCAAACTGCTCGGCCATCTGTCGACCGAGCCGTTCCCAACTCTTTGAACGGTCATAGGCCGCAAAGAGCACTTCATGACTGAAGCTCACGACAACTGATTTCTCAAGCGCCTGAAGAGCATATCGGCTTGGATACTGATTCAGAAAACTCCCGTATTCGGCCATGAAATCATTTTCAAGAAAGAAATGAGCATTAAGCTCCTTGCCATCAGACAGGTAAAACATCCGGAACACACCGGACACCACAAACGACATCGTCCGGCAGCGTTGACCTGGTGAGAGAACGTACTCATCCTTCCCGATGGTTTTTTCGACCAGATGGGGCCTGAAAAACTCAAAATCCTCTTCCGTCAGAAAAGGATAATTGCTTTGCAGCCAGGATTTCATTTTCAGCATGCCGATCATACGCTGGGGGATTGCGTTATTGGACTGTTATTGCCATTGAGCGATGCTCACCGAAACCGGATCATGACTGTTCGCAGGAATGGCATATCACACAATATATAAAACGCCTCAACTACGTCATAATAAACAGTGGCAGCTTAGTGATCAACAGTAACCTTGGCTTCGGGCGCAAACAGTCCGAAAACCTGCAATGAAGCTCAATGAGATCCGGAAAGGAGATTCGACGGCAAAGCAAACCGTGGCGTTGTTGAATTGCCAGGGATCGAAGGTCATACTGGGCGCCGTCGCCACCACGGCGATGATGAGGGAGAGTGCTGCCACACAAGCCCGGTCGAAGCGGGAAGAGGGGATATGCCCGGAATCAGTACTCGGTGTGGCTGAGGCCCTTTTCGGCCGTCTGGACTGCGGTAGTGCTGGTGCGGACGCCGGTCATGATCAGGAGGCCGAGCCCGAAGAAGATAAGCAGCGCGGCAAGGGCGACCTTCTGGCTGCCTGCCTGGGATGAGACAATACCGAATACCATAGGGCCAACGACGGCCGAAGCCTTGCCGAAGGTTCCGTCATAAAATCCGAAGAATTCGGTGATGTGCTCCTTCGGGGTCAGCCGGGCCATAAGGGAGCGCGATGCTGCCTGCGATGAGCCCATGGATAAGCCTGCAAGCAGTCCGGTGACGTAAAAGAGCGTCTTTCCCTGCGAAAGGATCGCCATGAAGATGACCGCGAACCAGATGAACAGGGTCATCACGATGGTGCGCTTGGGGCCGATTCGGTCAGTCACCAGCCCGAACACCACCGATCCGAGGATGGCCGTGGTCTGCACGGTCATGAAAAACACGATCAGTTCCCCTGTAGTGAACCCGAGCGTGTTCTGGGCATAGATCGAAGAGAATGCGATGACCGTCAGGATGGCGTCATTGTAGAAAAAGTAGGCGAGAAGGAACCTCGACAGGTCAGGATAGCTCATGATGTGCCTGACGGTATGGACAACCTCGGCGACAGAACGGGAGACTGATGCGAAGGCTCCATGCCGGTTCCGGGGAAGGTCAGCCATGCTGCGCACTCCCCTGGTATCCCGCAACGTCAGGAACAGCGGTGTGGAGAACAGGGCGAAGAAGAGGGCCACGACGAGGAAACTCAACTGCAGATTGTGCATGTTGGCAACCACGATGCCCTTCGATAGCAGTGGTTTAAGCATCAGCAGGATGGCGAAGGCGCCCAGATATCCCATCGCAAAACCGTAGCCCGACACCCTGCCGAGGCTCCGTCGGGAGGTGATCTCGGGAAGATAGGCGTCGTAGAAAACCAGCCCGCCCTCGAAGCCGATATTGGCAGCCACGAACAGAAGCGCCGCCGGAATCGCCGAACCGGGACCCGACAGGGAAAGCAGGGCCGTGGCGACGACCGACATGAGGGTGAAAAAGAAGAGAAATCGCTTGCGGCGGCCCGAATAGTCCGCCTGCGCTCCGAGCACCGGCGAGATCAGCGCCACCAGCAGCATGGAGATGCTGATGCAGGCGCCCCAGATGGCGTCGCCGGCAGGATCGCCGGCGCAGATGACGTTTTTGAAGTAGAGCGGAAAGGCGAACGTGACCATCATGACGCTGAACGACGTATTGGCAAAGTCGAACAGCAGCCATGAAAATATCCTGCGCTTCCGGGAGCTCATGTCAGAAGAGGGGTCAGGCGCCGGTCACGTGCCGGAACAGCGATTCGAAAAGCCGGCGGCCGTCTTCCGAACCGAGCAGCTTCTCGCTTGCCCTTTCGGGATGCGGCATGAGGCCGAGCACATTGCCTTCGCGGTTGACGATCCCGGCGATGTTGCCCAGGGATCCGTTGAAGTTTGCCTCCACGGTCTCACGGCCTTCGGCATCGGTGTACCTGAAGACGATCTGTCCATGCTCTTCAAGGCTCTCGATCGTTTCGGGAGACGCGATATAGTTGCCTTCGCCGTGGGCGACCGGTATCCGGAGCACCTCATCAGCACGGTAACCATCGGTGAAGATGGTGCCGTTGTTGACCACCTTGATGGTGGACTGGCGGCAGATGAACTTCTTGCCTGTATTGCGAATGAGGGCGCCCTCAAGCAGACCGCTCTCCACGAGCACCTGGAACCCGTTGCAGATGCCGAGCACAGGACGGCCCTTGCGGGCGAACTCGATCACCTCGCGCATGATGGGCGAAAACCTGGCGATCGAACCGCAGCGAAGGTAGTCGCCGTAAGAGAACCCGCCGGGAAGGATGATGACGTCGCTGCCTTGAAGATCGTGGTCGTTATGCCAGAGCATGACAGGCCTGACGCCGGGAAAGGAAGCAACGGCAAATTCGGTATCATGGTCGCAGTTCGAGCCGGGAAAGACCACGATACCAACAGTTACATCAGCCATAGCAGTTGCAGGGTTTAATTGACGGGTTCAAGTTCGAAGGTGAAGTCCTCCATGACCGGGTTGGACAGGAGCTTCTGGCAGATTTCGGTGCATATCCTGCCGGCCTCGTCGGCCGAGTTCCCGTCGATGGTCACCTCCATGTATTTGCCGATCCTGACCGACTCCACACTTGAGTACCCGAGGTTCGCAAGGGCATGCTGGGCGGCCTTGCCCTGGACGTCAAGGATGGATGGGCGCAGGGTTACCCTGATCTTTGCCTTGTATACCATAACTGGTTGTATTGCTTGTTGAAAAGAGCCTCAGACCTGCCACTGGCGGACCAGCATGGTCAGCGACCTGATGATTCCGAGCAGAATATACAATAACATGGCCACAAAAAAAGCCTTCGCCTGAAAGACCAGCACACAGAAAATCGCGATGACGTAGCCGGTCATCTGGAGGGGGTGGCGGCGGAACGATTCAAGGGTAGGTTTGGGCAGGGCGTCGTAGTTCACCGTACTGACCATCAGTCCGGCGAGCACAACCGTCAGCCAGGCAAGCACCTCGTGCAGCGGCCGGCCCGTAAGCAGCGGCTCGGACTGCATCCAGAGCACGAACGATGCGATCGTCATGGCCTGCGCCGGCGTCGGCAGGCCGGAGAAAGACTGCTTGTGGTAACCGATGAGGCTGATGTTGAACCTTGCAAGCCGCAGGCCGCTGCCGACCATCAACAGCGAACTGAGAATGAGGCCCAGCGGCATCCCGAGGCTCGAAAGGCCGAACTTGTAAACAAGGAAAGCGGGAGCGGCCCCAAAAGAGACAAGGTCGGAAAGCGAATCGAGCTCCACGCCGAATTCCGAGGCGCCATTGGTCATCCGCGCCACGAAACCGTCGATCGTATCGAAGAAGGCCGCAAGGAAGATCAGCCATCCTGCCAGCATGAAGCTGCCTTCCCCGGCCATGACGATCGAAGCGTAGCCGGAAACCATGTTCATGACCGTGAAGGCCGAAGGCACGAACGACCTCGACACGAACGGAAAACGGAACGGCACCTTGCCGCTTACGTTTTCCAGTACCGGCGGATATCGTTTCTGCCTGTTGTTTTTTTCGACAGTACCCATAAAAAAATCAGCATCGGGCGGCACGTTATTGCACCGGCCACTTCAGGCCTTAAAGGTAAGGGTTTAGCTTCAACTTTTAAAGAAAAGAGTTCCTTCCCCGGGGCCCCGACGGATCTGCGCCCGTCCTGGGCGGTTTGAGCGCAAAAAGGACGGTGCCCGAAAACCGGCGCTGCCGGGACAACGGATAAACAGGCGCTTCAGTAGCTTTCGTCCTGGGTCGGAAAACCGTTGCTCCGAACATCCTCGACATACTGGCGGACCGCACCTTCGATGATCGACGACAGGTCGGCATACCGCCTGACGAAACGAGGCCTGAACTCCGTGCTGAGGCCAAGCATGTCGTTGACGACGAGCACCTGGCCGTCGCACTCGGGACCTGCACCTATGCCGATGGTCGGAATGGTCAGCGACCGGCTGACCTCCCCGGCAAGCGCCGACGGGATCTTTTCGAGCACCACCGCAAAGGCGCCCGCCTCCTCCAGAATCTTCGCATCCTCCATGAGCTGGCGAGCTTCCATATCCTCCTGGGCCCGCACCTTGTAACTCCCGTATTTGTAAATCGACTGAGGCATCAGCCCGAGATGGCCCATAACCGGAATCCCGACGTCGGTGATGCGCTTGACGGACTCGGCAATCACCTTGCCTCCCTCCAGTTTCAAGGCGTCGCACTCGTGCTCCTTCATGATCTTCCCGGCATTGCGCAGGGCCTCCTCCGACGAGAGCTGATAGCTCATGAAGGGCATGTCCACCACGATCATGGCCCGGCTGGTTTCGGCCTTTACGCCGCGCACGACAGCCTTGGCATGGTAGATCATCTCCTCGATGGTGATGGGAAGCGTCGTGTTGTGTCCCGCGAAGACATTGCTCGCCGAGTCGCCAACGAGGATGGCGTCGACTCCGGCACGGTCGAGGATGCGCGCCATCGTGAAATCATAGGCGGTAAGCATCGCGATTTTTTCACCGTTCTGCTTCATATCGAGCAAACGGCGGGTGGTGACATGGGGCAATTTCTGAATGGTACCTGGTGACATGGTTGCGTGGTGATTAAAACATTGGTTCCCTCAAGGGCGGCAGGAATTCGAGATCCTTTGGCTGCAACACCGTGATCCCAGCGCTGTCCCGCCCTCCGGCCTCCGACATGATCAGGGGCACGAGCTCCGCATAGCCAGCCCGGGTAAACTCGTCGAGCGACGCCGTCTTTCGCTCCATCTCCCTTGCAATGAGCCCGACCAGCCCGGGATCGCCGGCAGAGATATAGCGGACGATATCCCGGTGACGTCCGGAAAGGGGCATAGAGCCGTGCTGCAGCAGGACATTCCCGCGACGGCGCTGCGCAGAACCGACAATCTTCCGGCCGTCGACCTGCAATTCGTATTTTGCCGATACCGTAAAACAGGGTACGGCCTCGGCCGTTGCATAACGCTTCCTGAAATCGGGCTGCGACCGGCAGAAATCGGGCACGACACCGGCTCTTTCGAGGGCCCTGCCGATCGCCTCGTGCACCATCCGGTAGATCGACTCGTTGGGCTCGCCGGTTTCAGCGAAAAACGAATAGGTCAGCTCATCGGCATGGAACACCGCCCGTCCTCCGGTCGGACGGACAACCACATCGATCCCCTCGGAGCGGCATCTGTCGGCGTCGATCTCGGCCGGGTCCTGGTTACGGCCGAGCGAAACGGCCGAGGGAGCCCAAGAGTAGAACCGCCAAAGACAGCTTCCGGGACCGCACTCCCGCTGGAACGAACCGTCGGCAAATGACTGCATGAGCCGCATGTCGAACGCCATGTTGAACGGACCGCTGCCGGCACCGGTATCGATGCAGAAGACTGACGGAAAAAATCCGGACATCCTGATTCAGATAATGAAACAACCACTGATGGCGGGATCCGGTGTTGCCGCCGGAACCGCAACCGAAATGCCTGACCCCGAAGGGCCGTTCTTTCAGTTCATCGGAATATAGGAAAAGATAAAAGCTCCCGCAGCATCTCCCCCGAAAAACCCGAAAGGGTGCGAGGGCATATCGCGAACAGGAAACGCCATATCATTTCCTGCCGGGAGGATATTCCGAGAGCAGCCGTTTCACTGCCTCATCGATCTGCATCTGCATCTGTCCGGGCGTATCGTAATCATGCACAAGCCCTCTCACAACCCCACGCCAGGCAAGCTCCTTCCTCGAAGCATCGGTTATGTCGATCAGCAGGGCCCCCTCCCTGTAGTAGACCACATAAGGCCAGGGATCGCCCCACCATGACCGGTACCATTGGGGACGGCCGCGATAGTAGCCGACATTCCATGAAACCGGTTCAGGCTCGAGACGTGCCATGCTCCTGATTGAAGCGACAGCCGAAACCATGAAATCGACCGGGCCGGCCTCCTTGAGGAGATACCCCCGCAAGGAGAGTTCACGATCGACCGCTGCTTTTACCCTGCGATAGACGAGCGGGTTTGCGGCGAGCAGATCCCTACCGTCTGCTGAATCGTCCGCCTGTTGCCATCGATAGGAGTGGTAAGCGCTGAAATTGACGGCGCTGTCATAGTCGCTGCTCACAGAGAGCGTGGAACACCCTGCAAGCGCCAGCAGGGCCAGGACGGTAATGAACATTATTCCTCGACGCATGGCTTTGGCCTCCCGTAGTCATCGTTATGCGGATCATGGTTAAGACGTGACCTGTATTGAGAACAGGAAGCGGCAAGGCATTAGTTTCCTTCAAGGCAAGGATGCCGAGCCGTGCACGATTATTTTTGTGAGTCTCCCCGCAGACCGGTATTTTCCGGAGAGTAAAGGACACCTCTAAAAAGTGTCATGAGCGGCCAGAGTTCAAGGCGGACGGAGCGCAGAAACCGGAGTGTTCCGACAGTGTCGGGACATGAGGATTTCGATCCCGACTTGTCGGGACAACGCAGAAATCTGGTTGCGCAATAAGGTTTTAGAGGTGCCCTAAAGCCAGGCCGCAGAGCTTCTTGTGCACACCGATGGATATCAGATCGATCCTCACCTCCTTCCGGCATATCGCCGTCGTAGGCATATCCGACAAACCCGGCCGGCCAAGCAATGCCGTCTTCCGTTATCTCATGAAGGCAGGATATGAGCTCTATCCGGTGAATCCGACACTCGACCGTGTTTTCGGCATGAAATGCTGGCCCTCTCTGTCGGCGATTCCGACAGAGCAGAGGAAGCTCATCGAAATCGTGGTCATCTTCCGGAAACCGGCCGATGTGCCGCCGGTCGTCGACGAAGCGATCGCCGCGGGCACGCGGGTAGTCTGGATGCAACTCGGCATCACGAATGCCGACGCCGCCAGAAAAGCCCGCGAAGCCGGGCTTGAGGTCGTCGAAAACCGCTGTATCGCGGTCGAGCATCAGCGACTCGACCTCTGATCCCCATTTCAGTCATCAATTCATCGTTACCGCTTATGCCCCGTCGTACCGTCGCCCTATTCTTCGGAGGAAAATCCACCGAGCACGAGATATCGGTCATCTCGGCCCGCGCCGTCGCCGCCCAGATCGACCCGAGGGAGTTCATCGTCTCGCCGGTCTACATCGACCATGACGGCCGATGGCACGGCGGCTCCTGCGCCGAAGAGATCATCGCGACCGACCTGGCCGCCCTCCTGCGAAGCGGCACGCCAGCCTCGGCAAGGGAGCGGCTGCAGGAGATCACCACGAAGTTCGCCGCCGAACGCTTCGACTTCACGGCGTTCCAGGAAGGGACCGACGTCGCATTCCTGGTGCTTCACGGCTCCTATGGCGAAGACGGAAAGATCCAGGGTTGCCTCGAAACCTTCGGGATTCCCTATACCGGGTGCGGCGTAACGGCATCGGCGCTCGCCATGGACAAGGCGCTGACCAAAATGTGCGCGATGTCCGCCGGCATCGAGGTGGCCGACTCCATGACGATCCTGAGCACGGACTATTTCCGGGATCCCCGTAAGGCCTGCGACGCGGTGGCATCCGGCTTCTCATGGCCGGTATTCGTGAAGCCGGCGAACCTCGGATCGTCGGTGGGCATATCGAAGGTGCATCATGCCGGTGAACTTCAGCCGGCGCTCGACGAGGCCTGCCGCCTCGACAGCAAGGTGCTGGTGGAAGCGATGATCTCCGGCCGTGAAATAGAGGTTGCCGTGCTCGGCAACGACGCCCCTGTCGCCTCGATTCCGGGCGAAATAGTACCGGGAAGCGAGTTCTATGACTTCGAGGACAAATACATCAGGAACGCGGCGCAGCTCTTCATCCCGGCCAGGATCTCCGACGGCGAAGCGGCGGCCATCAGGGATGCCGCCCTCATCGTGTTCCGCGCCCTTGGATGCAGCGGCCTTTCAAGGATCGATTTCTTCCTTGAGGACGGCACAGGAAGGGTCGTCCTGAACGAGGTCAACACCATACCCGGCTTCACCGACGTGAGCATGTACCCCATGCTCATGGCGGCCACAGGCGTCGGGTTTCCCGAGCTGGTCAGAAAACTGATCCTTCTCGCCCTGGATAACAGGACGGAAGGCCAAAACCTTTAATGCCAAACCCGTCAGGGCGCATCGCACCCTGTTCGAACAGAATCGACCGATACTCCTGTATGACAATTGAACCGCACCTGATATTCGCCGATGTTTCGCTGGACATTGCCCGTGGAGAGTTCCAGTCCGCCTTGGACAAGCTCTCGAAGGCCGTGGACACCCTTCCTGAGTCATACCTCCTGCACCTGCTCCATGGCAGGGCATGCCGCGGAATGGGCCATTACGACGCATCGGTGCGTCACCTGAAGCAGTGCTGCCGTCTTGCACCGTCGAACCAGGTCGCCTGGCAGGAGCTGATCGAAGTTACCGTGCTGCAGGCGCAGCACCGGCGGGAGAGCCCCGCTCCGGCCTCCGACCCGGTTGCCGACGAATTCGAGCGCCTTTCGATTGCCCTGTCCGGATTCCAGCCACCTCGCGCCTCGGAGTGTTCTGACCCCACTCCGGTCGCCGAGCAGAAACAACCATTCCCTGACGACGCCTCCATAGCCGTGCCCACGGAATCCCTTGCCAACATCTTCATAGCGCAGGGGGCTTACAAAAAGGCCATCAGGGTCTATACCTCGCTCATCCAGCTCAAACCGTCGAGAGCCGACGACTACCGGCAGAGCATCGACCGTCTGCTCGAAAAGCTTTGAGCCGCAATTGAACACAGCTCCCTTGCTGGCCTGGGGAACCATTTAAGCCATATCTTGTTACATAGTTGATGCTTATATTAATCGACACAGTCACCCCATTGCCGCTCGAAAGGAAAACCGCATGCCATCGTCAGTAAAAAGAGCCATTTTCATCCTGATTGCATTTCTCCTGATGCCCCTGCACGCCCCGGCAGTCGAAACACTGCAAAAGAGGCTCGACCTGAAAGAGTGCATCTCGATCGCCCTGAAAAACGCCACATCGGTGAAAAAGGCCGAAAACAATCTTGGGCTCGAAGGGGTTGCCGTACTGAAAAGCTATGGCAGTTTCCTGCCCAGAGTCTCCTCCTCTGCGAGCTATGTACCGCGATCGATCAACCGCGCTTACGGCTCGAACGTCAGCGGTAACTTCGGAACACTCTCAACAACACAAAGCCGTACGGTCGCCCTCGGCCTGACCACCTCGCTGAACCTCTTCAACGGCCTCTCCGACTATGCCGCCCTGCAGTCTGCGATCGACCTGAAGGGCTCTGCGGGCTTCACGCTGCAACGAGCCAGGGAGACGATCGTGTTCGACGTCACGCAGCACTACTACCAGGCCCTGCTCGACCAGGAGCTGCTCGCCATTGCAAGAGAGAACCTCAAATCTTCGAACGACCTGCTGACCCTGACCGACCGGCAATACCAGATCGGCCTGAAATCGCTCACCGACCTCTACCAGCAACAGGCGGAGGTGGCCGGCAACGCGCTGTCAGCCATAAAGGCGGAGAACCAGTCGAGGAAAAGCAGGCTCGAGCTGCTTCGTCGCCTGCGGCTCGATCCGCTTGCCGAAATCTCGCTGGAGCCTGTCGACACGACCAGCCTGGAATCGCTCTCCCCCTCCGTCGACACCGAAAAACTTGCCTTGTCGAGCCTGAAAAGCCGTGCCGACCTCCAGGCCGGCAGGCTCCAGACCGAGGCAGCACGCTGGCAGGTCAGAAGCGCATCGGGCAGCCGATTGCCGAAACTCGACCTTGTATTCTCAGCCAACACCGACGGAACCAGCTTCCTGAAATACAACAACGCTGACTTTACCGGGTACTATCCCCCGCTCTCCACCCAGCTCAAGGACGGAATCGGCTACTCGGTGTCGCTGAACTTCAGCTGGGCGATCTTCGACGGATTCCAGACCCGGTATGCGGTCCAGACGGCAAAAACCAACTGGCTGAACCGGCGGCTTGATTATGAAGAGCTCAAGGACGGCATCGTGCTCGACCTCCGGCAGGCGGTCGGCGACTACCATGCGGCCTTCACCCAGATCGATGCCTCGAGGGCCAGCCTGCGGGCCGCCGGATCGGCATTCGGCGCCGTGCAGCGCAAATACGAGCTCGGGGCAGCCGGGTTCGTCGAGCTGAGCAACGCCAGGACCACCCTGTTCAACGCGAAATCGAACATGATGCAGTCCACCTACAACCTTGCCCTGCAGAAAGCCCTGCTCGACTACACCTCGGGCAGAAGCGTCATCGAATAACATGAAAAAGCATTACACCCCTTTCCATGACCAAAAAAAAGCGATCAGGTAAACGCAACACCATCATTGCCATCGCAGGAGCCACGGTCGTGCTCCTGGCAGCCCTCGTGCTCTGGATGAAGCTGCGTGAAAAACCGGTTGAAGTGACGACCGAAAAGGCATTCCGAAAAGAGGTGGTGCATCTCGTAACCGCCACCGGGAAGATCCAGCCGGAGGTCGAGGTCATCATGTCCCCTGACGTATCGGGCGAAATCATCGACCTGCCGGTCAAGGAGGGGCAGCAGGTCAGTGCCGGTGAGCTGCTCTTCAGGATCCAGCCGGACATCTATGAGAACCAGGTCGAGCAGAGCAGGGCCCAGATGAACCTGTCGAAAGCCCAGAGCCTCGACTCCAGGGCGCGGATGCTCAAATCGAAAGACGATTTCAGGAAGGCTGACCTTCTCTACCGGGAAAAGCTGATTTCGCAGACCGAGTGGCTTACCGCCAAGACCAACGCCGAATCAGCCCAGGCATCGTTCGATGCGTCGAAGTACGGCATCGAACAGAATCGCAGCCTCCTCAGCCAGAACGAGGAGCGGCTGAAGAAAACCAACGTCAGGGCCCCGATGACCGGCACGATCACCCTGCTCAAGAGCAAATCCGGAGAAAGGGTCGTAGGCACCGGTCAGTTCCCTGGCACCGAAGTGCTCAGGATCGCCAACCTCGACAGCATGCGGGTTGAAGTGGAGGTAAACGAGAACGACATCGTCAACATCCGTGTCGGAAACCCGGTCACGGTCACGGTCGATGCGTTCGGCGACCAGAAGTTCTCGGGCATCGTTCGTGAAATCTCGAACTCGGCCATCACCAAGGCTGCCGGAACCCAGGAGGAGGTCACCAACTTCCTGGTCAAGATCAGGGTGCTGAACCACCAGCGCCTGCTCAAGCCCGGCATGAGCGCAACGGCCGATATCGAAACCATCCGCGTGCCAAACGCGCTCGTCGTACCGATCCAGAGCGTCACCATCCGTGACGCCGGCGGAAAACCGGCGGCTGTCGAAAAAAAGGAGACGGCTGACGACAAGGCGGTACAGGCAACGACGGCAGGCAAACGCACCGAAGGCGCCGAAGGGGTCTTCGTGGTCAGCAACGGACGCGTGCGGTTCCGGAAGGTCACCACAGGCACGACCGACAACACCCATATCATCGTGCTGTCCGGACTCAGGGATGGAGAGACGGTGGTATCGGGAAGCTTCGGCGCCATCACCCGGGAGCTTCGCGACGGAAGCCTGATCAAGCTTCAGGAGAACAAATGAGCGACCAGCCGGTCATCATCGACATCAGGTCGCTCTGCAGGTACTACACCATGGGCGACCAGACCGTCAAGGCGCTCGACAACATCAACCTGCGCTTCAATAAAAACGACTATGCGGCTATCATGGGCCCTTCGGGAAGCGGCAAATCGACACTGATGAACATCCTCGGCTGCCTCGACACCCCAAGCTCCGGGCGCTATGACCTGAACGGGCAAAACGTGGCCGAAATGGACGACGACGAACTGGCCCGGGTGCGCAACCGCGAAATAGGATTCGTTTTCCAGACCTTCAACCTCCTGCCCCGGCTCAACTGCCTCAAGAACGTCGAGCTGCCACTGATCTATGCCGGCATCGACCCCGATGAGCGCATCGAGCGCGCTCGCGCCGCACTGGAGGATGTCGGGCTTGCCGACAGGATGACCCACAAGCCGACCGAACTGTCAGGAGGACAGATCCAGCGGGTAGCCATCGCCCGGGCGCTGGTAAACCACCCCTCGATCATCCTGGCCGACGAACCGACGGGAAACCTCGACACGGCGACCAGCCACGACATCATGGCCATCTTCGGCAAGCTCTGGGAGGCCGGCAACACTATCATCCTCATCACCCACGAAGAGGATATCGCGAAGTTCACCCACCGCACCATCCGGTTGCGCGACGGCAGGATCGAAAGCGACACGGCGACATGAAGGGGGCAATCCGGCAGTTCCGCTACGAGACGGTCGAAAGCCTGAACATCGCCGTCTACCAGATCAGGGCCAACAAGATCCGCTCGTTCCTGACGGCCCTCGGCGTGATCATCGGCATCGTGGCCATCACCATGATGGGCACGGCCATCAACGGCATTGACCGCGGCTTCGAAAAGAGCTTGGCCATGATCGGCTACGACGTGATTTATGTCCAGAAAGCCTCATGGAGCACCATGGGCCAGTGGTGGAAATACCGCAACCGCCCCGACATCAAGACCGACTACGCAACGCAGATAAACCGGGCCATCGCGTCAAACCCCCACTCCGAACTGGTGGTGGCCGTACCCCAGATGTCGACATTCCAGGCCTCCGCCCGCTACCGCGACCGGTTGCTCCAGCAGATCTTTTCGATGGGCACCAACCAGGACTACCCACTGACGGCCTCCGGCGACCTGTCCGAGGGACGGTTCTTCACGCCGCAGGAGTCGGCTGCCGGCGACCTGGTCTGCGTCATCGGCGACGATATCGCCTCGGGACTCTTCCCCCACGAACCGGCAATCGGCAAGGCGATCCACCTGAAGAACAGCAACATTCGGGTTATCGGGGTCTTCAGGAAGCAGGGCAAATTCCTCGGTCTCTTCAGCTTCGACAACCAGGCGGTCATGCCCCTCGGCGCATTCGAACGGATCTACGGGAAAAGCACCTTCGTCAGCATCAGGATCAAGATCAGGGATGAAAAAAGAGCCATTGAGGCCAAGGAGGAGATCACCGGCATGATGCGCCGGCTCAGGAGGCTCCCTCCCGGACAGGAGGAGGATTTCGCCGTCAACGAACAGCAGGCATTCAAGAGTCAGCTCGACCCGATCAAGAACGGCATCGCCGTGGCCGGGATCTTCATCACCGGCATGTCGCTGTTCGTCGGGGCCATCGGCATCATGAACATAACCTTCGTCAGCGTCAAGGAGCGCACCAGGGAGATCGGCCTTCGCAAGGCGCTCGGCGCCCGCCGGCGGACGATCCTCCTGCAGTTCCTGATCGAATCGGTGATGATCTGCCTCATCGGGGGCTTCATCGGCCTCCTCACGGCCATCTCGATCACCTTCATCATCCAGTTCCTGCTGCCGGATTTTCCCGTAAGCGTCTCGCCGATGCTCGTGGCGGCAAGCCTTGCCGTATCGGTGGCCACGGGGGTAATCTCGGGCCTGGCCCCGGCGGTGACCGCCTCGAAACTCGACCCGGCCTCATCACTCAGGTACGAATAGCCATGGCAACGATGATGATTCGGGAAACCCTGTTCCAGGCAGCGATATCCCTGGCTGCGAACAAGCTGAGATCGGCGTTGACCACCCTCGGCGTCGCGGTGGGGGTATTTTCGATCATCGCGGTCATGACGGCCCTCGATGCGGTTGAACGCTCGGTCGCCACCGGCCTGTCAAGCCTTGGAGCCAACACCTTCCAGATACAGAAGTACCCTGCGACCGTTTTCGGCAGCCGTCACCAGCAGGACCAGTATGCCAACCGCAAGGATATCACCTGGCAGCAGGCGCTCCTGTTCCGGAAATTCATGGGGGCGAAGGCCTCGGGCATAGGGTTCGTCATCACCCGGCAGGCCAGCCAGGCACGCTTCGCCAACCGCTCGACCAATCCGGACGTGATCCTGACCGGAGGGGATGAGAACTTCGCGAAGGCAGGCGGCTTCGACCTTGCCTCCGGCAGGAACCTGAACGGGAACGACATCCTCTATGCAAGCGATACCGCGGTACTCGGCAGCGAAGTGGCCGACGCCCTCTTCGGGGCCGGAGAAAACCCTTTGAGCCGGCAGATCAAGGTCGACGGAAAGGTCTATACGGTCATCGGGGTCTTCACCAAGAAAGGGGCCGCATTCGGGCAGAGCCAGGACAACATCGTACTCATACCGATCACTCGATACCTCGGCCACATAAATGAGAAAAGCAGCCTGTCGATCACGGTGGAGGCACGATCGCAGAAGGAGTACCCCGCGACCATCGACCAGGCCATCGGCTCCATGAGGCTCGCAAGGGGACTGACCGTCCGGGAGCCTAACGACTTCGAAATCCGCACCAACGAGTCGCTGGTCGAATCGTTCAGGGAGTTCCAGAACACCATCACCGCCGGAGCCTTCATCATCAGCTTCATGGCCCTCCTGACCGCCGGGGTGGGCATCATGAACATCATGCTGGTAAGCGTCACCGAACGCACGCGGGAGATCGGCATCCGGATGTCGATCGGGGCACCGCGCCGCACCATCCTGCGTCAGTTCCTGCTCGAAGCCCTGCTGCTCTCGATCGGTGGCGGCGTGGTCGGCATAGCCACAGGTGCCGTCGCAGGAAATCTCGTCGCACTGAAATTCAACCTGCCGTTGATGTTTCCATGGGGCTGGATGGTTGCCGCGATGTTCGTCTGTTCTACCATCGGCGTCTCATTCGGCCTCTTCCCGGCATGGAAAGCCGCCGGCCTCAATCCGGTAGACGCATTGCGCTCTTCGAAATAACCAGTGAACACCGATCAGCTCATGGGCAAGAAACGGGCGGTAAGGTCGGAAAGCCTGTGCAGCATGCCCGGTTCAACAGAGGCCATCGACTGAAGATCACGTTTTCGTGCCGGCTCCTCACGCATCAACCGGTCGGACTCCATCCAGGCGGGTATCACGCGGGACTCGACCCACTCCCAGCGATCAGCCGAACAGGCAATGCTCTTCATTCCCGCGAGTGTTTCGATATAACCGCAATGAGCAGAGAATGACGCTACGCACCGGGGATCGGACGGATAACCTCCCGAAAAATCGAGTTCACTGCCGAACGACGCCAGAAGCTTGCCTCCCGGGCTGAGGCTGTCGAACACCGGCTGCAGGACCACCGTCTGCTCATGACGCAGCAAGGCCATGTTACCCTGCCAGACGAGATGCGAAGCCTCATCCGAACCAGGCATCTTCACGCCCCGATCGATCATCCTGAAGCCTTCGAGCAGCAGACCCCTGTCCGAACCTTCGGCATTGCCTTCGACCTCGTCGAGTCCCCCTTCGAGGTATGCGGCATGGGCCCATGCGATATCATTGAATATCCTGTTGTTTCCCGATTTTATCTCGACGAGGTCCCGGACCATGAACATCCCGGACGCCACTCCGTGCAGCCATACGAAGGGGTTGGCTGAACCCATCCGTTCCGGAGCGAGCATCATTTCCGCCGAAACGATGGCTATGCCGACCTGCCTGGATGCATAAGCCGCCATTCCGGACCACTTGAAAAAATCGGGATGATCAAGGTACCAGCTGGCGTAGCGGGCGGTGATCGCCCGGTTGCGTTCAGAGAATCGATTTTCCGCGGGAAGGCCGGATTTTATGGCCGCTTGCCACTCCTCCCTGGTCCGTAACATGGGCGATCGTCGGATGATGTTAAACTTACTGCTGTTATGGAACACCATACGGGAACAATTAATTTGTTCGGTGCGTATTCAACCTGCATCAAAGAAACCAGACGGATATACTGAACCAATCGCCCTGAACCGGGGTTTATACACTACAGGTGTAATGCATTTGCAACCATACCGTCTGACACAGGTTACCGCTCAAAGCAATTTTCTTTCCATGAACCCTAAACTGAAACAGCCATGAGATCCATCCAGAAACTGACCAAGCCAGTAGCCCTCGGCCTGGTCCTATCCACTGCCGCCCTCTCCAGTGGATGCCAGTCCGAAATGACCGCCACAGAGGGAAGAGGCACTCGCGGCGCAGGTATCGGTGCGGCATCCGGCGCCATCATCGGAGGAATTATCGGAAGTACTTCCGGCAACTTCGGCAGAGGCGCCCTCATTGGAGCCGCCATCGGCGGTGTAGCCGGATCCGTCATCGGCAACTACATGGATCGGCAGGCTGCCGAGATCAGGCGTGAAGTGGGTGGCGCCAAGGTCGAGCGCGTTGGCGAAGGGATCAGGGTTGTCTTCGACACCGGGCTGCTCTACTCTACAGGTTCAGCTACCCTGACCAGCCCAAGCCGCTACAACATCGAAAAGCTTTCGAGAATCCTGAACCGGTACAACGATACGAACATCGTCATTGAAGGGCATACCGACACCATCGGCGGCGAAGCTGCCAACCAGATGCTTTCCGAGCGTCGCGCCGAGTCGGTCGCATCTCTGCTCAGAACCTACGGCGTTGCCGGCAACCGCATGAGTACGGTCGGTTACGGTCAGACGCGTCCAGTCGCCACGAATGAGACCGAATATGGCCGTCGCCTCAACCGTCGTGTCGAAGTACTCATTTACGCAAACAACGCCCTCAAACGGCAGGCTGAAACCGGCGAGCTGAAAATGTGACCGCCGGTCAACATGCTTCACTTCAGGCCCGTGCGCCCATCGGTGTACGGGCCTTTTTTTACCCACGTTCTCCGGCCATGAAGCTTTGCACCCGAATGGGAAAAATTACTTACCTTCACTGGCCGGAACCCTGAAAAAAGCCGTTCAATCCAAACGAAGCTGCCGACCGGGGATCCGATGTTCCTTTCCAAGGATCCTGAAAACAACACATCAGCACCATCATGCCATTCCAGAATGCCGAAGATGTCCTCTCACGATGGATATCCGGAATCTGCACCGGAGCAATCGACGAGGTCGAAGGCCTTTACCACGAAACCGCCGTGCTCGTGCCGACATTTTCCCCGCACACCGTCAACACAACCCAGGGGATTAGGCAGTATTTCGAACAGCTTGCCACCAGGGATAACCTGCAGGTAAGGCTGTACGACAAATCACTCAAAAAACAGCCTCTCGGAAAAAACGCCTTCGTACTCAGCGGCATCTACGCCTTCGAATTCGAGGTAGACCAGATGCTGCTTACCTTTCCGTCAAGGTTCACCTTTGCCGTCGATCTCTCACTGGAACAACCGATCATCCACCATCACTCATCACAGGTCCCGAGAAACCTCTCCTGATCTGATCCACGCCTTCCAAACCCGGTCTCGATCTCCTGTCAGCGGTTCCCCCAGGTGTCACTGACACCCCAACGCCGCTGACAGATCCCGTGTACGTCAGTCGAATACCGGGAATCCCTATCTGCAAAAAGAAAGAGTTACTGGTAAAATTGCATTAAAAAGCCATATATTAATTGTATTTGTGATCGATCTGTCGAATAGGCACAAAAACATATACTCCTATTCTGTAAAAGTAGATATAAGTGATCTGGAAAGCTATCCTGCCGACATGACGAAATGTGTTTCCTGAGTTCAGGAACTCCTCTTCCTTTATTAACCGGTTGTACGATGCAACAAACGATCAATCACCAGGAGAAAAATGGATTTATTCTCAACCAGAATCCTGTTCCACCCTCATACACGTTGATTTTCGAAGATGACCGTCATGCATTGCCGACAGGCCTGTCGCAGATGGTTACACTAAAATCGGTCGACGAGGCGGAACTCTTGCTCAGGCTTCTCGGAGACTCATGCGAGATCTATATTTCAGAGGAGTTTCGCCAGGCCCGGCCGGAGCTGGACGTAACGGTTGTGAGGTTGAGCCGGATAGGTATAAGCAAGTTGGCGCCGTTCGATAGTGATATTGCCGCATCCCTGATGAGAAAACTCCCACTTGACCTGAAAAGCCTTATAAATACACCGCTTGCCTTAATGGCAGGGGATCAGATGCCTGGTCCCATAGACCGTCGCATGGTGCATAAAAACAATGATTCCAACGTATTGATTTCAACACCATTCACCACTGGATGGCTTATCCATTTCAATATGTTCCAGGAAACGCATGAGCTGAACTTCGACCATGCCTCAGCCCATGTTCAGGGCATGCTGATGCTTGAAGCCATGAGACAGGCAAGCATCGCTACCGCGCATCTTCAGGGGCTGCCTCTCGACGGAATGCTGGCGTTGATGAGCTATTCGACGAATTTCCTCAACTTCCTTGAACGTAATCAGCCCATAATCCTGAGGGCGTACACCTGTTTTCACGCTGACGAAACAAGCGAAGACAAGGAGTGTGACATATTCATTCAAGTCATGCAGTGGGGACGGATCTGCGCTGAAGCCAAACTCAAAGCCTTCGCATGCATGAGCAGTCTCAGTTGCCGCCAAAAGGAAGCACGAATACAGAAAATAGCATTCAGGCACAAGACCAATTACGAGATGAAGCTCAATCGGGTGCGTGAAATGGAGGCGGAATGTTGAACCGGGTAGCCGTTGTCGGCGCGGGGGTATCAGGAATCGCCACGGCGTTTTACCTCAGGCAGCACAATATCGAAGTTGATCTGTATGAAGCCAAGCAACGCATCGGCGGACGAATCGGCAGCGAACAGCTGCTTGGTCGGCGGGTCGATTTCGGAGGAAAGAATATCGGCAGGCATTACCATCTGTTCCGTGAGTTCGCAAGAGCCTGTGGCAACCCGGAGTTCGAATATTTCGGACTGAATACATCCCAGTTGGTCAATGGCCGTGTCGTCAGGATCAACAGGGAAAGATCCAAAATCCTGAACCTTCTCAGGATTATAAATCTTTGCGGTCTCGAAGGGTTCGCAAAGCTCTATCCCCAGACCCAGGCCATCCTGGCAGACAGAGGTCAGGGAGCGCTCGGAAGCGAATTTTTCGTAAAAATTTCAGAGATTCATGATCATATGACTCTTGCGGGTTATCTGAACAGGCGCTGTGTGAACCATGTCGTCAGGCCGATAACGATCAGGATGAACGGTGCAGAGCCGGAGGAGTGCTATCCAGGCAATTTCGGATCGAACCTGGCGCTCGTACTCGACAGTTACGAACAGCTCAAGGAGGGCATGCACGGCCTGCTTGACTCGTTCAGGGTCATGGAGGGCCCGGGCTCCCTGAGAATTCTCGAGGGGCACGCCGTGGCTTCTGTTTCGAACGCCCCGGACGCCGGCAAGGTACTTATCAGCTATGTCAAGGGAGGTATTCCCGGAAAAGCCGTCTATGACCGGGTAATCTCCGCCCTGCCCGCCCCGTGCCTTGCCGAGCTGCTCGATGAAACACTGCCCAAAGCCTCTGCCCTGCTCAGGCAGATCCAATATTATCCGGTGGCGATTGCCATCGTGAGGTACCGCAACCCGGTATTCCCGAAAGATTGCCGCGCCATGATGTTCGACAGTTCCGTAGCCCTGAGCAATGCGGGAGCCTATGGCATCGAGGACCTCGACCTGGTCCGCTACACCTTCAGCGGCAGGGTATCGAGATCGACCATCTCGGAGTATTCCGCTCCGGAAGCGGTGGTTGGCCTCGGCGAGGAGATCGCATCGCCCTATTTCAACATCCGCGGCAACCCGAGGGAGGCGTTCGTGTACCGCTACCTGCATGAAGGTTTATGTGCATACTCGCCTCGTCATCATGAACTGCTCGGCAAGCTTGAGCAGGAGCTGAGCATGATACCCGGCCTCGCAGCAACCGGTGATTACCGTCGTGGAGCGTCGATCGAGGCCTGTTTCAGGGCCGCCGGCGAGTGCGTCGAAAAAACAACCAAAAGGTGAACATGAAGCCCCTTGCGCACATAAGGGAGTTCATCAAGGACGGAACAATCGTCTCCCGGTCCAATACGAAAGCGGCTGCCCTGCTGGGAGCACCCGCCCATTTTATTTTCTATTTCATGTTCAAGTACGGCTTTCATCTCCCGTATGAAAGCTTTGGTTTGCGATTGCTCGCGACATGCCTCTGCCTGAGCGTCCTGCTCAAACCGAGGCTGCCCGCCGCATTGCAATCTTATTTCCCGTTCTACTGGCACTTTGCCATTATTATTTCCCTGCCGTTCATCTTCACGGTGAACCTTCTCATGAACAACTTTCATGAGCTCTGGCTTTATTGGGAAATATTCATGGTGTTCGTGCTGATCATGTTCGTGCCACACTGGCTGATATTTCTTGCGGACCTCAGCATAGGGGTAATCGGGGCACTCCTGTACTATTTTGTCTCGTCTCAGCACTTGCCTCTTCATCCGACATTCAGCGTTTCACTTTGGGGTCTTGTTATTATTTTTTCGATCGTTGCAGGCTACATGTTCAGCTTCAGCAACTGGCAGAGCATGAAAGCCGAGGAGCGAAGAAAAGCCGAGGAAAAAAACCTCGCGCTGGAAGCGCTTGCTGGAGGCATTGCCCACGAGATGCGGAATCCACTCGGCCAGATCCGGCACAATCTCGACGAAATCGTACAGGAACTCCATCCCAGCCGATTCGATGACAAAGCAAACCTTGTGACGGCCGAAGAGATCGACACCATCCGTCAACGGGTGGCACAGGCACAGACTGCCGTCAACCGTGGTCTGCATATCATTGACATGACACTCGAAAATTTCAGGGGTGACGATCTTTTCAGGCACGACTTTGCATCCCTTTCGGTATCAGCCGCCACACGCAAGGCGATCGAAGAGTACGGTTATGCATCGGAGGAGGAGCGACGGAAAGTATATCTCCATGCAGGGCAGGACTTCATCTTCCGGGGTGACGAGAACAGCTATGTTTTCCTGATCTACAACCTGTTCCTGAACGCACTGCACGTCCTGCGTGACAAACCCGACGGTCGGCTCGACATACGGCTTCTGGCAGGAGAACCCATGAACAGGGTTATCATCAGGGACAACGGACCGGGCATTCCAAAAGAGAACATCGCCCGGATTTTCGATCCCTTCTTCACCTCAGGCAAGAAGGGGGGGACGGGCCTTGGGCTCGCCTTCTGCAGAAGAGTCATGCGCTCGTTCGGAGGTGACATCCAATGCTCCTCGACTCTCGGAAATTTCACAGAGTTCGTCCTGACGTTCCCTGTCCTTGACAAAGACCTGATCGATGATTTTGAGGCAAATCTTTACTCTGAATACAAAAGCTTCTTTTCAGGCAAAAGAATCCTGCTTGCCGGCAACGATCCGGAAAACCTCAACGTCATCCGCCGGCAGCTTGCTGCTCTCAACCTCAAGGTAGACAGCGTTACCGAAGGGGCTTCCGCCATGCAGATGATCGAAGCGAAGCGTTACGATCTCGTGTTGGCCAACCTGAACCTTCCGGTCCTCGATGCCAGGGAACTCGCCAGGAGGATTTCTGCTACCGGCAAAGATATCCCGGTCGTCGCCTATTCCGCCGACAGACAATTGGCCATCGGAAATGCCATGGAAGACAATTCTGGCATCGATGCACGAATATCGATTCCGCCGGTTCTTTCTGAAATGCTTCACGTACTTAAAACCTCGCTTGCAACCTCTCGCGAAGCCCTCAAGGAATCTCTCGCAGGCAAGACCGTGCTGGTGGTCGACGATCTCGATTTCAACCGCAGGGTGATAAAATCTATGCTGAGCAAGCTGGCAGTGACGATCCTGGAAGCCTCGAACGGCCAGGAGGCTCTTGACGTACTTGAAGCCAACCGCTGCGACCTGCTGGTCATGGATATGAAGATGCCGGTGCTTGACGGGTTCGAAGCCACACGAAGACTGCGCTCATCAAACAACGTGAACAGTAACATCCCCATCCTTGGTCTTAGCGGCAATCTGGACAACAAGGCCCTTCAACTGGCCAAACTGAGCGGAATGAACGACTGCCTCATCAAACCGGTTAAAATGAAACTGTTCGTTCAGAAAGCTGCAGACATGCTGAAAAGCGAACGTCTGGTCGAGGTATGAGCGCCCGGCTTCACCTCTCGATCTGATCGATTTACATCGCCATCCCCAGGCGGGCATTTCCGGGCATAATCCATCCACGGAACGAAACCATGTACCGGAACATTGCGGATTACGGATTGATCGGGGACATGCGCACCGCGGCCCTGGTCTCGCGCGACGGATCGATCGACTACTGTTCGCTGCCCTGGCTCGACTCGCCCACGGTGTTCGCGGCACTGCTGGACGATGAGAAAGGCGGATTCTTCTCCATCCGGCCGGTGAAGGAGCACACGTCGAACCGGGAGTATGTGCCGGAGACCAACATCCTCTCCTGCACCTTCACGACAGACGGCGGAACGGCAGAGCTCATAGACTTCATGCCGGTCGAGCAGTCGATGCCGACTCAGCGTCCCCAGGGCATCCACCGGTGCGTGAGGAGCCTCGACGGCCTCATGGAGTTCGAGTTGTCCTTTGCCCCGAGACCAGGCTACGGGCTGCTGATTCCGTTAATCACGAAGGTGGGACAGGTTTTCGTGGCGACGGCCGGAGATTACAGGCTGTACCTTCTCTGTCCAGGGCTCTCCTTCCGGGCGGAGGGAATCGGAAGCGATACGCTCAAGCTGACATTCACCCTGGCCGCTGGTGAGGAGGCGCACATCGACCTTCTTGCTGAAGAACCATCGGAAATGCCCGCCTGCCCGTTCGAATCGACGAAATCATACTGGGAGGAGTGGATGCGCTTCTGCATGGGTGAGCGCTGCATCTGGCTTGGAGAATTCACCCCCCTCGTACACCGCTCCCTGCTGGCGCTTAAACTGCTGACAGTCCAGCCGACCGGCGCCATCGCGGCTGCGCCCACCACATCGCTGCCGGAATCGATCGGGGGCGAACGGAACTGGGACTACCGGTTCACCTGGCTGCGTGATGCATCCTTCACCCTGAAGGCGCTCTTCGCGCTCGGCCACGTCAGCGAAGCCGACAGCTTCATCCACTGGCTGCACGCAACCTATCGCCGCCACGGCAGCCGGCACCTGCAGATCATGTACTCCATCCAGGGAAAGCAGGCGCTGGTGGAGCAGACTCTGACACACCTCAAAGGTTACCGCAATTCGAAACCGGTCAGGACGGGCAACGCCGCGTTCGGGCAGAACCAGTGGGACATCTACGGCGAGGTGATGGATGCGGCCCTGAGGCTTTCAGACTACGCAGGAAAGATCGACGAAGAGCTCTGGCCCTTTTTCAGGGACATCTGCGAAATGGCTTGCGAAAACTGGCGAAAGCCGGACGACGGCATCTGGGAGGTGCGCAACGGCCCGCACCACTTCGTCTATTCCAAAGTGATGTGCTGGGTGGCGCTCGACCGGGGCATCACCATCGCCCGACGGTTCGGATTCGATGCTCCGCTCGACAGATGGGCCCGTGAGCGCGACACCATAAAAACCGATGTGCTCGACCATGGGTTCAGCCCCCAACGAAACAGCTTCGTGCAGCGGTACGGCTCCGACCAGCTCGACGCATGCCTGCTGCTTCTTCCGCTGGTCAACTTCCTGCCGGTCTCCGACAGCCGGGTACAGGGCACGATCGAAGCCTGCCGGAGCCAGCTCATGCAGGATGGCTTCGTCAGGAGGTACCTTGCCGAAGACGGGCTCGAAGGCCGGGAGGGCGGGTTCGTGCTCTGCAACTTCTGGCTCATCGAGTGCCTCGCCCTCTCGGGCAGGATCGAGGAGGCTGAACTGCTCCTTGCCAGCACCATGAGGGCCGCAAACGAGCTTGGGCTGTTTGCCGAAGAGTACGACCCCTGGCAAGGAGAGATGCTCGGAAACTTCCCGCAGGCATTCAGCCATATCGGCTATATCAATGCGGTAGCGGCCCTGCTCGCCGGCAGGGCGCCAGCCGAGATGCCCGATACCGAACTTTCGCTGATGCAGTGGCTGCAGCGGCTCGTTCCGCTCCGGATCACCCTGAACGCCGACTTCGGAGGCATCGGCTTGCCGGCAGCTCGAATCGATATCGAGCTGAAAAGGTCGCTCGGCCGGCTGCAGGGGGCTTTTTTCGATACGAGGACCGGCAGGGTCAATTATGCGGCCATGAAGCGTTCGGACAGTTTCGGGCAGTACCAGCGCCTGGCGGCCGATCTGCGCCGTTTCGGCCCGGAAGCGTTCGTCACCGACCAGCAGAAAAAAGCATTCTGGATCAACATCTACAACATCCTGATCATCCACGGGGTGATCGCCCTCGACATCCGGCGCTCTGTGCTCGAAATCGTCAATTTCTTCGGAAGGATAGGCTACGACATCGGCGGCACCATCTTTTCACCGGACGACATCGAGCACGGTATCCTGAGAAAGAATCGGCCCCACCCCGCATTTCCGGTCAGGCCTTTCGGTTCGGGCGACCCGAGGCTGCGATTCTGCGTTGAGGAGTTCGATGCCCGGATACATTTCGCCCTGGTCTGCGCCTCGAGCTCCTGCCCGCCCATCGAATTCTACGATGCGGAAAAGATCGACGGACAGCTCGACATCGCCGCACGCAGCTTCATCAACCGCAGAGGGCTTGAGCTGGACCTGGACAAGGGGGAGCTTCGCCTCTCGAGAATCTTCGAGTGGTATGCCGGCGATTTCGGCTCTTCGCAGGAGGAGGTATTAGGGTTCGTCCTCAGGTTCGCCGGGAAAGAGGTGTGCGATGCCATTGCCGAACGGCGACACACACCCCTGCGGATACGTTACCTGCCCTACAACTGGGACCTGAACCGTTCATTGGTGCATTTATGAACAGAGGGGCACTGACGATTCAGGAAATTCGCTGCTGAAGCTTCTTCAACTGCTCTTCGAGCTCATCGAGCTTCCCCTTCATCGCGCCGAGGCCCCGAACCTGGGCCTCCAGGCGGAGCTGGTCGCGCATGGGCTGGGCCGGCACGCCGCGGATTGCCTGGCCCGGCTCGGAAAAGCTCTTCGAAATGCCGGCCTTGGCCGCAACCGAGGTCCGGTCGGCGATTTCGAGATGGCCTGCGAAACCCGCCTGGCCGCCGATCAGGCACTGGCGGCCGATCCTGACGCTACCGGAGATGCCGGCCTGGGACGCGATGACCGTATCCTCCCCGATCCGGCAGTTGTGGGCGATCTGCACCAGATTGTCGATCTTGGCCCCCTTGCAGACAACGGTCTTGCCCATGGTAGCACGGTCGATCGTCGTGTTTGCCCCGATCTCGACGTCGTCCTGGATCTCTACGGTGCCCATCTGGGGAATCTTGATATATGATCCATCCTTCTGCGGGGCAAAGCCGAAGCCATCGGCCCCGATAACCGTACCGCTGTGCACGATGACCCGGTCGCCGATTTCAGTGCCATCATAGCAGGTGACCATGGGATAGAGCATGCAACCGGTGCCGACGGTGACGTCGTGCATAAGCACCGCGTTCGGACCTATCACCGTGTCGTCGCCGATCGAGCAACGCTCACCGACAATGGCATGTTCTCCGACCGAGACATTGCGGCCGAGCCGGGCCGTCGGCGCCACGCATGCGGTCGCAGCTATGCCTGGCGCCGTGAGCTTCCGGGTGACGGCAAACTTCTCGAGGACGAACACGAAGGCCGTGTAAGGATCCTTGACCTTGATGAAGCTCCTGCCGTCGGAACCCTCCCCGACTACGGGAGCATCGGTGTGGACGATAAGCAGCGATGCCCGGGCATCCGCAAGAAAACGGTAGTATTTCTCGTTGGCGACGAAGCTGACCTGGCCGGCACCTGCCTCCTCGATCTTCGCCGGACCGGTGATCACGGTATCGCCCTTGCCTACAAGCTCAACCGGTTGGAAAAAACGCTCAAGAAGAGTTTTGATGTCCTGGATTGTCATCATGTGGAGAGTGCCGGAAGGCCCAGAAAATTTACTGATAAATTAAAACCGATTTCGTATATTCGAAATCCGTTACCGGCCGGGTCCCGGAGAGGAATTCCATAGACCGGTGACCGAAGATGCAGGCGTAATATAACTCGTTTCATCAGAAAAAGCAGTGAGCGATGGAAACACCAATCAAAATTTTCGCAGGGCGCAGCAACCCGGGTCTGGCTGAAAAAATAGCCGACTACCTTGACATGCCCTTGTGCGACGCCAAAGTCGAGAATTTCTCCGACGGCGAAATTTCGGTCAACTATTTCGAGTCCATCAGGGGCTCGGACATGTTCATCATCCAGTCCACCAATCCTCCTGCCGACAACCTTATGGAGCTGCTGATCATGATCGACGCAGCCAAGCGTTCTTCAGCAGCAAGGATCACCGCCGTCATGCCCTACTATGGCTATGCGAGGCAGGACAGGAAAGACAAGCCGCGCGTCGCCATCACGGCCAAACTCGTCGCCAACCTCCTTACCCAGGCCGGCGCCGACAGGATCCTGACCATGGACCTGCACGCACCACAGATCCAGGGATTTTTCGACATTCCGTTCGACCACCTGTATTCGAGCGTCGTTCTGATCGACTATGTCAAGAACATGGACATCGCCGACAACCTCGTGGTGGCATCACCTGACGTAGGCGGCGTCAAGCTGGCAAGGAAATTCGCCGCAGAACTCGGCACCGACCTCGTGATCGTCGACAAGCGACGCCCAAGGGCCAACGTGGCCGAGGTGATGAACATCATCGGTGACGTCAGGGGCAAGAACGTGCTGCTCGTCGATGACATGATCGACACGGCCGGCACGCTGGTCAATGCCGCAAAAGCGATCCAGGAGGCAGGAGGCCTGAAGGTCTACGCCGCAGCAACCCACCCGATCCTGTCAGGACCGGCGATCGAGCGCATCAACAGCTCGGTGCTGGAAAAACTGATCGTAACCGATTCGCTCGTGACCGACCACGAATACTCCTCGAAAATCGAGATCGTGACGATCAGCAACCTGTTCGGCGAAGCCATCAAGAGAATCTACGACGGTGAATCGGTCAGCTACCTGTTCGACAGCAAGAACATCACGCACAAGATTACCAATCATCATCATTAATCACAAGAGTCAACAGTTAAAAGAGATAGAGGAATAGTATGGAAACACTCGTATTGTCTGTAAACCTCCGCGAGGCGAAAAAGAAAGATGCCGAAAAACTGCGCCGCGCCGGCAAGGTTCCCGCGGTCGTCTACCATAAAGGCGAGAACAACGTCACCATCAGCGTCGATGAGCTCGCACTGACCAAGCTTGTCCACTCGTCGGAATCGCACCTGATCGACCTTCAGTACCCTGACGGGAAAACCAGCCGTTCGTTCATCAAGGATGTTCAGTTCCATCCCGTCACCGACAGGGTCATCCATGCCGACTTCCAGCTCTTCTCAGCCGACGAGGTTGTCGAGATGGAAGTTCCGATTCACTTCGAAGGCGAATGCGTCGGCGTCAAGATCGGCGGCGGCAAACTCCAGGTCAACCTGCACACCCTGAACCTGAAAGGCAAGCCGGAAGATATCCCAGAGCACTTCTCGGTCGACGTGACCAACCTTGGACTTGGCCACACCCTGCATATCAGCGAGCTCCCGCTCGGTTCGCTCGAAGGAAAGGTGGTCGTCCTCGGCGATGATGATGCTCCGGTCATTTCGGTTTTGGCGCCAAGGAAGGACGCTGAAGCAGCAATCGAAGAGGCTCCGGCACAGGCCTGATCTCCCGCCTGGCAGGACAACCAGTGAAATTGAAGCTGCCTTTCCCCGGAAAGGCAGCTTTTTTTATGTCCTGCGGTTTGTTTTCAAGCCGCAAGTATCGTTTTTTATTACTGGGCACCTCTATTTTTTGATCGCCACCGATTCCCTATTTCCCGACCCTTGTGAAAACATCGAACGAACAGAAGATTCCGCTCCTGTACCGCATCCTGCCCGGAATCGGACTGATCGGCACCGGCAGGAAAGGCGCCGGGCTCTTTTACCTGCTGGCATTTTCGTCATTTGCGGCGCTGCTCGCCCTGCGTTTCGACCTCTTCTGGATCAGCGCTCGCTCACTCGCTACCGGTATCGCCCTGATGGCGGTATCACCGGAAAACTTCAGACAGGTCTTCTCGCCCGAGGTTCTCGAGTTCTGGGTGGCGGCCCTGTTCATCGTGGCCGTGCCGCTGATCCTTGCGTTCAGCTCCGCCCGCTCCTGCCGGAAAGCGATGGCCGAGCGGGATGGCGCTCCATCGGGCGAACTGAGCCTCTGGCAGCTCGGCATGCGGTCGTTTCGTCGCAACATGATCCCCGTCGTAGCCTCGACGGTCATCTTCGTGCTCTATTCGGTCGCATTCCTCGCCCCGTTCCTTGCCCCGTTCAGCCCGTACGACCAGCAGGACTTCCTGGTAACAGCCTATCAGGCACCCCTGACAAGGATCGACGCCCTCGTACTCAAGCAAAGGCGCTCTTCCATGATCCCCATGAGGGAGGGCAGGGATGATGCTTCCCGCCTTACCAACGCCTTGATTACGGATGTGCAGAAGCTCAAATCGAGGAACCATCAATACTCCCTGAAATTCGTCGACAGCTACCGGGTCGACGGGGACACCGTCCACTACCGCCAGGGCATCAGGGAACGCAGCATACCGGTCGACCAGCTGAAGAGCCTGACCGCCGCCGGGGAACGGCCGGGCTTCGTGGTCTCGCGAACATTCCTGCTCGGCACCGACCAGTACGGGCGCGACATCTTCAGCCGCGTGATCTACGGCTCGAAGATCTCCCTCTCCATCGGGTTCCTGGTGGTGCTCATTTCGGTCACCCTCGGAACGGTGATCGGCGTATCATCCGGTTATTTCGGCGGCTGGGTGGACAATGTCATGATGAGGCTCGTCGATGTCCTGATCGCGTTCCCGGCGCTGTTCCTCATCCTGATCATCATCGCCACCTTCGGGAACTCGATCTACCTGATCGTCATCACGCTTTCGTTCACCGGATGGATGGGAGTGGCGCGTATCGTCAGGGGCCAGGTGCTCTCACTGAAGGAGCAGGAGTTCATCCTTGCGGCCAAGTCGCTCGGGCTGTCGCACCTGCGCATCATCTTCCGGCACCTGGTGCCCAACGCCCTGACCCCGGTCATCGTGGCGGCAACCCTTCGGATCGGCAGCATCATCCTCACCGAGGCCGGACTCTCCTTCCTCGGGCTCGGAGTCCAACCGCCGACGCCCAGCTGGGGCAACATCATCAACGAAGGACGCGACAGCCTCCTGAACCACTGGTGGATCTCCACCTTCCCCGGCATCGCCATCCTTTCGACGGTGGTCTGCTTCAACCTGATCGGCGACGGTGTACGCGACGCCCTCGATCCCAGAATGCGTAACTGATGGACAGATCCATGACTCGCGAGCCTGCGCCCTGGGAGATCCTCGGGACGGTCTACCTCCACAGGAAACCCTGGCTGACCATGCGCCAGGACAAGGTGCAGCTCTCGAACGGCCGGATCATCGAGGACTACTACATCCAGGAGTACCCTCCATGGGTCAACGTGCTGGCATTGACGACCGAAGGTGAAGCGGTGCTCATCCGGCAGTACCGGCACGGCATAGGAAAGGTGCATTACGAGCTGCCCGCCGGGGTGCATGACCGGCCGGAAGAGTCGATCCTGCAGGCTGCCCGGCGTGAGCTTCTTGAAGAGACCGGCTACACCGGTGGCACCTGGTCCCTCTGGATGGAGCTGAGCGCCAATCCGGCACTGCAGAACAACATCACCTACACCTTCCTGGCCGAAGGAGTCGTACCGTCCGGTCGCCGGCTTCTCGACGAAACCGAAGAGATCTCCGTGCACCCGGTAGCGCTCGGGGAGCTCCGCAGGATCGCCCTGGAAGGGGGGATGATCCAGTCGCTGCATGTCGCCCCGGTGCTCAAGTACCTGATGCGGCTGGCGGAATGACCTGAACCGCAGGAATGCACCATGCAGAAGCAGAAACAGCTCGACATTCTCGAATCCGCCATAGCCGGACTCGGGTTCAGGCTCAGGTACGAAAAAGGCAGCTTCGTCGGCGGCGATTGCCGGGTCAAGGAGAACCGGGTCGTCGTGGTCAACAAGTTCCTGCCTATCGAAGGGAAGATCGCCACCATCGCCTCCGTGATCCGGAAGATCAATCCTCCAGGCCTCTCCCCCGAGATCGCAAAAATCATCGACACCCTGGTTTCGAGCGACCTGTTCAGCGGCCCGGGCCGGTAATCCGAGACCAGCCGAAGCTTCAGGGCCAGACGCTCTGGACGGTCTTCGAACGCACGGCGACCCCCTTCCGGGACGAGGCGTAACGCATGAGCAGTCCCCTCTGCGCGGCCGACATGAACGGGCCCGGCACCAGCAGCACCCGTCCGGGTTTCGACGCCTCGATCCAGTCATCGAGCTGTTTCCACTGCTTCCCCGTGAACCGGTACATCCAGATCATGACCGCATCGCCACGAACGCAACGGGTTTCCATCAAACGCCCCATCCCGGAGACCAGCAGCAGAGATCGCCGGCGACAGTCGATCCTTACCACCCGCTCCGCAAGCCTCGTCACGACCGCCGACCGGAGCACAAGTATCCGACCGGTCGATGCGAGGCGGTTCGGCACCGGCATTGCGGCCACGACCGTATCCGGCGACATGAGCCCCGCAACCGCCCGCGGCCTGGCGAGGCCCCAGGCATCGGCCTGACGCGCGATCCGATCCCACGTTTTCGACCTGCGGCCCGCATCGACCAGCACGGTCTCGCTACCGGTCGAGAAAAGCACGGCCACCTCCCTGCCGAGGTTGACCGTCAGGATGCCGGGAGGCTTCGACACCGGCCGGGCGACCTCGCGCCAGAGCACGAGGTTGGCCCCGAGCAGCAGGGCGATAACCGCCCGCCCCCAGGACCGTCGGCCAAGAAAGTAAAGCTGAGCCCCTGCCAAGAAATAGAAGACCGCCACCTCGAAGAGATCCGGATGCAATTCGATGCTTGCCATGGGCAGGCGACTGAAGAGCAGCGTGAAGAAAATGGTCAGCTTCGCGAACACCCACGAACTCAGGGCGAACAGCGTCGCCGCATCACCGCTGATGCCGTGGAAAACGAACAGCGGCAGTGCGGCATACATGGCAAGGTTCGAAAAGAAGACCACCGGCAGGTTGGCCACGATACCCGACACCGGGAAGGTGCCGAAGATCAGGGCGATAACCGGAGCGACCCCGATCATCGCGGAAAAGCTTACGCAGAAAGCGTTCCACAGGCCGGCCAGCGCCTGCCGGACGAAGCTCTTCCCTGTCGGCAGCAGCCGTGAGAGCGGGCCATAAAACAGCAGTATGCCGAGCACGGCCCCGTTGGTCATCAGGAAACCGGCGCCGTAAAGATCGAACGGGTCAAATAAGAGGATCAGCAGGTCCGAGGCGGCAAGGGAGTTGATCGCCCAGCTCTTCCGGCCAAGCACCGCGCCGCCCATCATGACGGCCGACATAATGGCCGCGCGCCTGATAGACGGGGCATTACCGGTAACGAGACTGTAGGCGGCAAGTACGGAGACGAACAGGAGGTAAGCAATCCACCGGCCGGCCTTCGTAACCTTGAGGCGCTGCAGGCAAAGGTTGACAGCCCAGGCTAAAAGGGCGACGTGCAGACCCGACACGGCGATGACATGCGCGGTGCCGGTCCGCCGGAAAGCGTCGTTCAGCTCTTCGGGCAGGAGCTCCTGATCACCGAGGATCATGCCCTTGACGAACTGTCGCTCCCGTCCGGGAGGGAATCGCCCGTCGATACTCCCTGCCAGATAACGCCTCACCGGGTTGACGATCGACCGGAAGAGTGAAAAACCCCTGCCGGGAGGTTCCCTGAGCAGGCACCATGGCCCCGGACAGAACACCTGTACATGGATCCGCCGGTAACGGGCTTGCAGCCGGGGATCGTACTCCCCCCGGTTCGATGACGGAGCGATCAGGCCGGGACGCCCCTTGACCCGCACGAAATCACCCTCCTGAACCTGGACACTGGCATCAGGAGGCAGCTTGATGAAAATCCTTGCCCGATCGTCGAGCACGATACTCCTGCCGGCATGGAACAACCCGCTGACGCGAAGCTGAAAGCCCGCACCGCCTTGAGTAACCTCGGGACGGCCGTGGACTTCGCCGGAAAGGATGACATCGCGACCAACCCATGAAAGGAGCGACGGAGCGGGCACGAACATGAACAGGCTCGACGCATGCAGGGCGAATGATGACGAAACGGCAAGGAGGTACGGTACTATCACCGGCGGGGGCAGCTGTGCGGGGGAAGAACGACCTCGACTGAATGCAAGCAGGGCGATGGTCAGGAGACAGGCCGTCACGGCGACAGCGAGCCATGCCACCGGAGGTACAGGCAGGGCCATCGCGGCAAGGATGCCCGCTACGGCACAGCCAAGAAGGCGCACCGCAGGCCATGTTGAGAGGAAATGCCGCATGTTCGGGGGAATTGCGGTTAGTCCCGGTTAATTCCTTAAATTACGCAACTCATTGTGTATTATATTCAGATTTTCAATAGTAACAGCCCAAACCATATACAAGGATGCTTGTCAAAGAGATACTTGAATCCAGCAACGAACCGATCTACAGCTTTGAATTCTTCCCTCCGAAAAAGCAGGAGGACTGGGACAAGCTCTTTGAAACCATCTCGAACCTCATCCCGCTCAAGCCATCCTACGTCAGCGTCACCTACGGCGCAGGCGGATCGACGCGCGAACGGACACACAACCTGGTCACCAGAATCCAGAAAGAGACAGGACTGACGGTGGTATCGCACCTGACCTGCATCTGTTCCGAAGAGGGTGAGATCGAAAACATCCTCAGGCTCTACCGGGATCACGGCATCAACAACGTACTGGCCCTGCGAGGAGACAAACCGGCCGACATCCCGACCATCGAAGAGGCCATCAAGGATTTCCCGCACGCCATCGACCTGGTCAGGTTCATCAAGACGAATTTTCCGGAGATGGGCGTCGGCGTGGCCGGCTTCCCGGAAGGACACCCGGAGACGCCGAACCGCATGACGGAGCTGGAGTTCCTCAAGGCCAAGGTTGACGCCGGCGCCGACTACATCGTCACGCAGCTCTTCTTCGACAACCGGGACTATTTCGACTATGTGGAACGCTGCCGTATCGCCGGCATCACGGTACCGATCATTCCGGGCATCATGCCGATCACGACCAGGAAGGGTATGATCCGCATGTCCGAGCTGGCGCTCGGAGCGCGCATCCCGGCCCCCCTGCTGCGCAAGGTGCTCGAAGCTGCCGACGATCGGGAGGTTGCGGAGATCGGGATCGACTGGGCCACCAGGCAGGTGCAGGAGCTCATCGACAATCACGTGAAGGGCATCCACTTCTACACACTGAACCTCGCCGAAGCCACCCTGAAGATCTTCCGGAACATCCGGAGGGGGTAAGGGGAAAATTTCTCTTTAAGAAATGGACGACATAGACTGAAAAAACAGTCCCACATTCAGGAGGGCTTCAGCCCGACGGACATTTACCATCTTACATTCTCCCCGTGTAGCCCCGGCCTTCAGGCCGGGGACAGAAAGGCCTACAACACAAAAGCAAAAGCCTTCGCTAACCGTCGTGATCCCGATTCATCGGGAAAGGCGGACGGAACGCAGAAGCCGGAGCTCTTCAGGAGGGTTTTAACCCTCCGGACATTCCATCTTACACTTTATCCCTATTGCCCCGGCTTTCAAGCCGGGGACACGTGAGGATTTCGATCCCGACTTGTCAGGACAACGCCGCTATCGGACTGCGCAACAGGTAAGCGAAGGCTTTCAAATTTCGTTCTGCACGAGCTGCTCATACGTCTCTCGCCTGCGCACGAGCGTGGCTTCGCTGCCGTCGATCATCACTTCGGCCGGGCGGAGCCGTCCGTTGTAGTTACTGCCCATGACCGATGCGTAGGCGCCAGAGGAGAGCACGGCAAGCAGCTCGCCTTCACCGGCGTTGTCGATCATCCTCTGACGGGCGAAGAAGTCGCTCGACTCGCAGACCGGACCGACCACGTCCGCCATGACGCTCTCGTCGTGACGCTTGACGGAAAGCACTTCGTGGTGCGACTGGTAAAGCGCCGGCCGGATCAGTTCGGTCATACCGGCGTCAACAATGAAAAACTCCTTTCCGACGTGGTTCCTCTTCTTGTAGAGCACTTTGGCCAGCAGCACCGAAGAGTTGGCCGCGATGAAGCGTCCCGGCTCAAAGATAACCGTAACACCCTTGCCTTCGAGCATCGGCATGAGTTTCTCCGCGAAGCGCTCGATCGGCGTGGCCGGCTTCTGCGGGTCGTAGGTCACCGGGAACCCGCCGCCGATATCGAACCAGCGGATATCGAAGCCTAGTAATCGGGCTGTATCGAGCACGTCGAGCAGCTTCTGGGTGGCAGCCACGTAATACTCCGGATCGAAAATCTGGGAGCCGATATGCATGTCGAGCCCCTGCAGCGACAGGTTCGGCAGCGTCCTGAACAGCCCGAACACTTCGCCGAGTTCGGCTTCGTCGATGCCGAACTTCTCCTTGCTGTCACCGGTCGTGATGTAGGGATGGGTTTCAGCAGTAACGTTCGGGTTGATCCTGATGGCCACGCTGGCTACCTTGCCAAGGCGCCCGGCGACGCGGTCGATAGCCCTGAGTTCCGAGACCGACTCGGCCTTCAGCAAGAGTACTCCCGAATTCAGGCCGTATTCGATCTCCTGCTCGCTCTTGCCGACGCCGGCCATGATGATCCTCGCCGGGGAAACGCCGGCCTTGAGCGCCCGGTAAAGCTCCCCGCCCGAGTTGACGTCGCATCCGCACCCTTCTGCAGCCAGCGTGCGGATAACCGACAGGTTGAAATTGGCCTTTACCGAATAACAGGTAAAGTGCGGCAGGCCTGCGAATGCGGCCTCGAATGTCCTGAACTGGCTGACCAGGCTCTGACGGCTGGTCACGTAAAGCGGGGTCCCGAACTGTTCGGCGAGTCCGTCGAGCCTGACGGCTTCACAGCAGAGGGTGCCGTCGGCATAAGAGAAGAAATGACTGTCCAGCACTGCGCGGTAGGTTATGGTGTTGGTGAAAAGATTCAATAATAGCGTTTATTGGCATCGAAACAAAAAAACGGCCGCACTTGCATAATCAGGTGGGAGGTTGTATATTCGTTGCTCATTAAACAACCTACTGACCGAACGTTACAGATGGCAAAAGGAAAAGAGAACAGAATCGTTATCACCCTCGAGTGCACCGAGGCGAAAAAGGAAGGCGTGCCGGTTTCGAGGTACACCACGACCAAGAACAAGAAGAACACCACGGAGCGTCTTATCCTCAAGAAGTACAATCCGAACCTGAAAAGGCACACCGAGCACAAAGAGATCAAGTGATTAGCATAATAGTCAAAAAGAGCTTATCTTGCTGAAGTTCCTTTTTTTGACTGTCTTGCCCGAATGGCGGAACTGGTAGACGCACTCGTTTCAGGGACGAGCGCCGAGAGGTGTAGGAGTTCGAATCTCCTTTCGGGCACCAACAAGCTGCTAAAGCGAAATGTGCAACAACAAGGCACTTGATCTAAATATCACTATTCTTTGTTCAGATAGCAGAGTTTGCATACAGGGTAAGCACCTTCAATGGAGGTGCTTTTTTTTCTCCTTTTCTTAAATATCTAAACCGACGCAGTAGTGGATCATACGAAAATCAATCTCATCGTTCGCCTCCAGCATATCGACAACCTGATCGAGAGCATCATGAGCCTGCAGAAAGGGCTTCCGGAGGAGATCGCTGCACTTGAAGAAGATCTTGCGTTTACGTCCCGCCAGATAGAAGCCCGAAAGAAAATCGCCGAGGAGCACCTGAAACTGCGCGAACGCCTGAACGGCAAAATCAATGAGTGCAAGGAAAAGATCAAGTCTTTCAAGGAAAAGCAGACGCTCGCCCGAAACAACAAGGAGTATGACGCGCTTTCCAAGCAGATAGAATATGAGGAAAAAGAGATAGCCCAGGCTGAAATCCAGCTCCAGGATATCGCTCACGCCGAACACCACGCCCAGGAGCTCCAGAAGAAAGGCCGCGACCTGATCGCTGAAAATCGCTACGACGAGATCTCCGAGGAGATGATGCCTGACGATGTCCTGCAACAGCAGCTCAAGGACCTCGGCCAGCAGCTCGACATGAAAAAGGAGGAGCTCGACAGCATCGTCATCGAAACGGTCGAAGAGGTAACCCAGCTCCGGAATACACTCGAAACTCAGCGAGGTGTCGTTGCCAGGGAGGCTAAACGCCTGCTCGACAAATATGACCATCTCAAGAGCGGCACGCTCCAGAACGCCGTTGTCAAGCTTGACCGCCATGCCTGTTCAGGCTGCAACACCAGGGTGCCTACCAATCGGCACACCATGATCGTCCAGGGCGGATTCTACGTCTGCGAATCATGCGGACGCATCGTCGTACACGAACGCCTCTTTGACGAAGCCGCCGCCGAAAAGAACTGAGCCTTTGATCCTTATCACAGCACCTGAACGGAATAGCCCGTTCAGGTGTTTTTTGTTCTCCGAATGTTCTTCTTCCATTGCTGAAACCGCAAGCGTGCAGTCGCTGTATGGCAATTTGCCATGCAGAGGAAAGTCCGAACTTCACAGGGCAGGGTGCCGGTCGAGAACCTCTGGTTCAAGCCCGGGGGCAGCGGTGCAAGCCGCCTGCCACAGAGAGTGCAACAGAAAGCGAACCGCCGCGGGAAACCGCGGTAAGGGTGAAAAGGCGGTGTAAGAGACCACCAGGTATCCCAGTGATGGGGTACGCTATGAAAACCTCCCCGAAGCAAGGCCGAATAGGAACGCTTTTCCCACGGGAAAGAGAGTTGCCCGCTCAATTTCAAAAGGGCACCGAGAGGTGCCCTTTTGAAGAGTTTTCGGGTAGGCCGCATCAGATAAATGACTGCAGCTTCGCCACTTGCTGGCGATCCACAGAATTCGGCTTACAGCTTCGGTTTCAGCTTTTTTATTCATGGCACGACCATTCCCCGCCTTACGAATTCAGCATCGTCTTCACCTTCCCCGACAGCGACTTCACGGTAAAAGGTTTCTGCAGGAATGAGACACCTTTATTGATCACACCGTGACTGCTGATGATGTTCTTCGTGTAACCGGACATGTAGATCACCTTGAGTTCAGGTTTCAGCTCTTTTGCCTTGTCATACAGCTCCTTGCCGTTCATACCCCGCATGATCAGATCGGTCAGCAGAAGATCCGGCTCACAGACTTTCATTGCGAGCAGTTCGAGAGCCTCTTCCCCGCTTGCTGCACCATACACCTCGAATCCGTCCTGCATGAGCGACTGCACGACGAACTGCCTGACCATATCGTCATCTTCCACGACAAGTATGGTTCCGGCACTTTTTCCCGGCGGGTTTGCGGCCATGTCGGATGTAGCCCCCATGATGCCACCGGAGTGCATGGGAAAGTAGATCCTGATGCATGTCCCTTTTTCAGGTTCGCTCGAAACCCTGATGAAGCCGCCATGCTGTTTGGCGATACCGTAGACGGTCGACAACCCGAGCCCGGTGCCCTTCCCTTTCTGCTTGGTGGTAAAAAAAGGTTCGAAAACATGTGCAACCGTCTCGGAGTCCATACCGGATCCGGTGTCCCCTACGGAGAGCACGACATACCGGCCTTCCGGAACTCCTTCAAGGAAGGGCTCCCGGCCAGCTTCGACAACCTCTTTCGCGGTTTCGATCGTCAGGCGCCCTCCCGCCGGCATGGAATCGTCGGCATTGATGGCAAGGTTCATGATGATCTGCTCCAGCTGGCCGGCATCGCCCAGCATCGGTAGTATGCCCTCATGAAAACGGCAAGTGATCTCGACATTGGCACGAAGCATCCTGCGAAGCAGATGCTCGAATCCGCTGATGACCGCATTCAGGTCGAGAGCCCTGAACTCGAGGGCCTGGCTGCTGCTGAAGGCCAGCAACTGGCGAATCAGGTCCCTCGCCTTGAGCGCCGCATCATGCATCACATCGAGGTGCTGCCGGCGGGCGTCATCGGGTGACAGCCTGAGCGCAATCATTTCGGAGTAGCCAAGGATAGGGGTCAGGAGATTGTTCAGGTCATGGGCTACGCCGCCAGCGAGCCGGCCGATCGACTCCATCTTCTGAGACTGATGCAGCTGTTTTTCCAGCCCGATCCGCTCCATCTCCGCCCGGTTCCTCTCGGTGATGTCCCGCATGAACACCAGGGCTCCATGCTGACCGGAATAGATGAAAGGTACTGCGGATATCTCGGCGTCGAATGGCGTTCCGTCGATCCGCAGCATCCTCTCTTCGAGCAGGGGCATTGCCAGAAGCTCCTCGTTGAGCGTCCGTATCCTTTCGGCGACGGTCTTCCTGAATTCGGGATGGACAAAATCGATAATGGCCCTTCCGATAATCTGACTGGGAGCAACCGCGCCGAACATCACCATCGCGGTCGGATTAAGATAGGTGAAGCGCCCTCTGGTCTGGATGAAGATACCTTCCGGAGCGGACTCGACGGCCGAACGGAACCGGGCCTCGCTCTCGAGCAGGGCAAGCTGGGAGTTCTGGCGCTCGGTGATGTCCTGCATGGTAGCTATCCGGTAGACAAGATGCCCCTCCTCGTCGGAGATGCTCACCACGTCCATCTGCACAGGATAGACCGTGCCGTCCTTGCGGACAATCCTGGCCTCGAAGCTTGCCGAGCCTTTGCGGTCAGCCTCCCGGATCAGGCCGACAACCCGTTCACGTTCTTCTGGCATGTACATGCTTACGATCGGAGCACCCTCGATCTCGGCTATCGTCTTGCCGTGCATGCGTGCAAAGGCTTCGTTGCAGGTCAGGATGGCGTTGGTCAGCGGCAGTCCTATGGCGATGCCATGGGAGCAGAAGCGGAAGGCGTCGGCCCAGAGCCGCGTCTCCTTTTCCTGTTCGATACGCTCGCTGACATCCCTCGCTATGGCATAAAGGGTATCACCATCCAGCAGTACCGAGTTCCATTCGAGCCAGCGGTACGAACCATCCTTTGCACGATAGCGATTGACGAAATTGAGGACTGCGCCGCCAGCCATCTGTCGTTCGATTTCCCGTCGTGTCTTCGCCCTGTCATCAGGATGGATGAACTCCTCAAAGGGCATGGAGACCATCTCTTCGGATGAGTATCCGAGATTTTTTTCCCAGGCCGCATTGACCTTCGTGAAAAACCCCAGGGGAGAGGCGATACAGACCATATCCGGAACCAGGTTGAAAAACCGTTCGAGTTCCAGTTCGGCTTTTTTTCGGCTGCCGATGTCACTTATCGAACAGAGCACTCCGCCAACAGTCCCGGATTTTTCGATCAGGGGCGTCTTGATGATCTGCAGCCAGACCTTTCCGGATGCCCCTGAAACCTCCATATCCTTCGAAAGGATCTTCCGGGTCTGCATCACCTCGGCATCGCCCAGGCTGAAACTTGCCGCATCATCTGGCGAAAACAGTTCGTCATCGCTCCTGCCGACAATCTCCTCCTCGCTTTTCCCGAGAAACCGGCAGAATGCAGGGTTCACCAGACGGTATACCGAAGCGTGGTCCTTCATCGCGAACAGCTCGGGAGTCGCCTCGAAAATTGCGTTCAGTTTATCCCGTTCCCTGACAAGAGCCTCCTCGAGTCCGTGGATCCTGGCTTTTGCCGCATCGAGCTCCTTTCGCAGCCGTTTATTTTCCCGCTCATCACTATCCATAGCGTCTTTGCAAATGTTCAAGGAAAAGGTAAGGTTGCCGGCTCATTTCCATCAGAGGCATTCACTACACGTCTTCTCCTCGAGTTTCGACGGCAACATTGCCTTCGGGAGAGATATCCACCACGAGTTCCACCGGCCGGTTGCACACCTCGCAGTCTTCGATGTACTCCTGATGCTCGATGGAGCAGTCGACAAGCACCTCGAAACTCTGCGCGCAATAGGGACACCGGACAACAACCGTCTCCTCTGTATTCATGATCAGCCTCCCTTCGTCGTTTTGGTTATCAGAATGACCGCAACTGCAAAACATCACTACATGGGGAAAACTCGACGTACACTACATAACCATCACACGTTGCCAGAGGTTTCTTCAGGGCACCACTTACCACACTTGAAGCATCAGGCTATACGGCGCCTCGTCAGCTTTTCACAGGCCTCGGCGAGAACATGCTCCTCCTTGGCGAAACAGAACCGGACCAGCGACTCCCCTCCCCCATCGTGGTAGAAAGCCGAACCTGGCACCGAAGCCACGCCGGTCGTAGCCAGGAGGTGAAGGGCCTTCTCCCGCGACGTGTTCCCCGGCAGAGCCGAAACATCGGCAAGCACGTAGTAGGCCCCCTGCGGAACGTAAGGTTCGAGTCCGGCATTGCGCAGGGCGTCGCAGAACAGATCCCGCCTTGCTCCGTACTCCCCGGAAAGCCCCAGGTAATAGCCATCATCGAGCGAGAGCAACCCGGCCGCCACGCCCATCTGCAGCGGCGCCGGGGCGCAGACGTAGACCAGGTCGTTGAAGTTGCCTATCGCGGCTGCCCACTTCGGGTCACTCATGGCATAGCCGATACGCCAGCCCGTGACGCTGAAGGTTTTGGAAAGACCGGAAACCGTCATGGTGCGCTCGCGCATTCCCGGCAAGGTCGCCATGGAACAGTGCATCGCGCCATCGTAGATAAAATGCTCATACATCTCGTCGGTGAAGACGAACAGGTCGTGCCGTTCGGCGAACCCGGCGATCTGCAGGAGCTCGTCGTGCGAAAACACCTTGCCGGATGGATTCGCCGGGGTATTGATCAATATCCCCCTGGTCCTGGGGGTCACGACTGCTTCCATCCGTTCGATGGTGAAAGACCACTCCGGCGGCCGAAGCGCGACGAACACCGGCACGGCTTCGACGGCGCGCAGCGTTGAGACGTGATAGCCATAGAAAGGCTCGAAGACGATCACCTCGTCACCGGGATTGAGGAGAGCCATGAACGCGCAGTACATCGCCCCCGTTGCGCCGGCGCTTACGACGATGCCGCGGTCAGGGTCAACCTCCATGCCGGTGAAGCGCTGCTGCTTGGCGGCGATCGCCTCGCGCAGCTCCCGGAGTCCGACATGGGGCGTATAGGTATTCCTGCCGCGAAGGACAGCATCGATCGCGCCCTGCACGACCGCGGAAGGCATGGGCGTATCGCAGACCCCCTGCGAAAGGTTGATGCCGCCAACCCGGGCGCACTCGACGGACATCGCCCGGATTTCCGACTGCATGACGCAGGCGCAGCGTTCACTCAGCGACAGTGAGGAGCCCTGCTTCATGGCATCTGCCGCTTTGGCATGCAAAGTCATTCGTTTTCAGAACTGTGGATTCAGGCGAAACAGGTCATGCATGCCCCACATACCTCCGAACAGGAGCATGAAGAGCATCATGAGCACCATCATGACGAGCCAAAGGATCATCAGGGCGGGAATGCTGGCAAGGGCCAGCTTGATCAGCAGCACTACCATGGAGTTGAACGGCATCTTCAGGTCGGTCACCACGATCCGCTGTTCATCATGCACCTGATCATTCATGGCAGCATCCTCCCTTGTTTTGTTGCAGGCTTTACCGGTCCCGGGCAGCGGGCGTTATAGTATTTCAATGTACGAAACAGGTGAAAATAGCCAATCGCGGGAAAGCGCCGACAGCAGTGCGGGGCAACGAACCCGGGAACCGAAACGCCTTCGCATCCAGGATATCGAACAACAGGTCACCCGCGCCAACTCCCGATCAGCCGGCTTCAGCGACATGAAAGGCAGCTGGATCGGCATGCTGCCGATGAGCCCCATGACCTGCTCCCTGAAAGGCAACATCCGGGGAAGCGTTCAATGACAAGCCTGAAGGCTCCAATGATTTCGAGTTGATGAACCCTGACCCCGCAAAGAGGGTTTTGTGCTCGCAAATCACAAAACAGGACGGTCAAATCTGTCGATCCGTTACGCTTCACCATTTTTCAGCATCCCGAGGTAATGGTCCTCCTTCCGGGTCATCGCCATTCGCTCATCGTCGCTCCCGTCGTCGTAACCGACCAGGTGCAATGCAGAATGGATGGTCACCCGCATGAGCTCATCGTCGAAACTCGCGCCGAAGCGCCTTGCGTTCTCGTCGATGACATCGAGGGAGATGTAGAACTCCCCTTCGATCTCCGGCCCCTCGTTATAACGGAAGGTGATGGTGTCGGTCGCGTAGTCATGCTGCAGGAAATCCCGGTTGATTCGCCTGATCATGCGGTTGCCGCAATAAACCGCCTCGACCGCGAAAGCCTTGAACCCCTCGTGCCGGAACACCTCGAGGATTGCATGCTCGATACGTACCTCGTCGATGAGGCGCCTGGTGGTGTTAGCAATCTGCAGGGACATGGCTCCCCTTTGCCGACGCCTTGAGCAGGGCATCGATCTGCTTGAGATTGTTCCTGTGCACCCTGATGGTCAGGTAAACCTGTTCGTCGACATGCCTCTTCTCGATCACTTCAGTATTGTCGTAGAGGTAACCGATCAGCTTGTAGTTCGACACGTGGGTCCTGACCTTCCTTACCCGGAACTCCCTGGCCACGTGCTCCCCGATGCTCTCCTTCAGGGCCGAGAGGTTCAGTCCGCGGACAGCCGAGATGAAAACGGCGTCTGGATACTTCGACCGGAGGTCGATCAGCACGGAGGGGTCGTCGAGGGCATCGATCTTGTTGAACACCTCGATGATATGGTCATGCTTCACGCCGATTTCGGTCAGGGTGTGACGCACCACCTGCATCTGCTCTTCGAACGACGGGTGGCTGACGTCGATGACGTGCAGCAGGAAATCGGCCTGAAGCACCTCGTCAAGCGTCGATTTGAAGCTCTCGACCAGCGTGTGGGGCAGTTTGCGGATGAACCCGACCGTATCGGACAGGAGCACCAGCTTGTTGATCTTAAGCTGGAGCCGCCGCGTCTTGGTGTCGAGGGTCGCGAAGAGCCTGTCCTCGGCATGCGCCCCGGCCTCCGGGCACAGCGCGTTCATCAGTGTCGATTTGCCGGCGTTGGTATAACCGACCAGAGCCACCCTCGGCACCGACACGCGTCTGCTGGTCTGGGTATCGTGCTGCAGGGAGACCGCGCGGAGCTTCTTCTTCAATGCCGCTATACGATTTCGCACCAGTCGGCGGTCGGTTTCGATCTGGGTTTCGCCGGGCCCCTTCGTGCCGATGCCGCCCTTCTGCTTCGACAGATGGGTCCATGCGCCGGAAAGCCGCGGCAACAGGTACTCGAGCTGCGCCAGCTCGACCTGCGTCCTGGCCTGCGACGACTGGGCCCTGATGGCGAAGATCTGCAGGATGAGACCGGTCCGGTCGAGCACCTTGCACTCGAGGATACGCTCGAGGTTCCTAGCCTGCACCGGCGAGAGGTCGTCGTCGAAAATCACGATGTCCACGGCCTCGTCCTTGATGAGCTCGGCAAGCTCTTCCGCCTTGCCCCTGCCGATGCAGGTCGCAGGATCGGGCTGTTTTTTTTCCTGGATGATGGAACGGACCACATCCGCCCCGGCCGTATCGGAAAGGAAGGCCAGTTCGTCAAGGTACTCTTCGACAAGGGTTCGGGGTACTTCGGGCTGGGAGGAGATGCCGACAAGGATGGCCTTCTCCCTCCCTGTTGCTGGTGAGGATATCGTCAAATGGATGCAGGAAAAAGATTTGGATGCAGGTACGACCTTCGAAAACCGGTGACGGCCAGCCGCCCTTGCTCTTGGTATATATTGACCTTTATTTTATCTTGCCGTCACGTTTCTGACAACGTATTCCGGCCCCTGAAAGTTACATTTTTTTTAGCTTTACTGCATACGGACGTCGGCTTCGGAGAGGGTTCTTCCGGAGATAACCGCAAAACAGATCCCAGAAGCCCCACACATTATCGAAAGTTCATGAACTACAGCTATAACGGACAGACAGTATTCCTGGATACCGGCAAGAAGCTGTCGCTCACGAACGCCTATGAATACTGCAGGCAGATCGCCAAGTACCACGCCAAGACCTTCTACCTGGCCACGCGTTTCCTCCCGAAACGCCAGCAGAACCCGATTTTCGCCATGTACGCCCTGCTGCGTACGGTCGATGACCTGGTCGACCTTGCCGAAGACAAGCTGACCAACGGGCAACTAACCCTGGAGGAGATCAACCGCTCCATAGAAGAGTGGAAAATTCGCCTCAGGGAGTGCTACGCCGGCACTCACCGCAACGATCCGATACTGACGGCCTGGCAGGACACCCTGCGCCACTACGTCATACCGATCGAACTGCCGCTCGACCTCATCGACGGCGTGGCCATGGACATCGAGTTCAACCCGTTCGAAACCTTCGATGAACTCTATGTCTACTGCTACAAAGTGGCATCGGTCGTCGGCCTCATGACCGCGGAGATCTTCGGATACAGCGACAAGCAAGCACTGAAGCACGCCATCGACCTCGGCATCGCCATGCAGTTGACCAACATCCTGCGCGACATCGGCGAAGATGTAGACCGGGGAAGGATCTACCTTCCGCTCGAAGACCTCAGGCGCTTCAACTACAGCCGCGAGGAGTTCATGAGCAAAACCGTGAACCGGAACTTCACCGATCTCATGAAATTCCAGATCGAACGAGCCCGTAAATACTACGCCTCGGCCGAGAAGGGCATCCCGATGCTCGATAAGGAGAGCCGCCTGGCGGTCAGCATCAGCAGCCGCAACTACAGCGACATCCTGAAAGCCATCGAACAGAACGACTACGATGTCTTCACCCGCCGCGCGTACCGTTCGTTTTACCAGAAACTCAGCACATTGCCGTCGATCTGGCTGAAAACCGCCATCTCGAACTGACTTTATTTACCATACTGACACAAGCATGACCAAAGAACAAGAACAGAAAAACCCGTCACAGGAACCCTCCCCGGCGGTCTCCCTGAACGACCAGATGAAGCGGCGCTTCGAAGAGCGCGCCCACCTCGCCGAAGCGGGCATCAACCCATATCCCTACTCGTTCGACGTCACCGCATCATCGAAATCAATCATCGACTCGTTCACCGACGAGAACCCCGAAGATGTCTCGGTCGCCGGCCGCATCATGACCATCCGCAAGATGGGCAAAGCCTCCTTCTTCCACATCCAGGACGCCGAAGGCCGCATCCAGGTCTACCTCAAGCGCGACGACGTGGGCGAAGAGTCATACAGCACCTTCAAGCTGCTCGACATCGGCGACATCGTCGGCGTCAGCGGATTCACCTTCCGGACCAAGACCGGCGAAGTGTCGGTGCACGCACGCCGCTTCGAGCTGCTCTCCAAATCGCTGCGCCCGATCCCGGTCGCCAAGGAGAGGGAGGTCGATGGACAGAAGGTGGTCTATGACGCATTCAGCGACCGCGAACTGCGCTACCGCCAGCGTTACGTCGACCTGATCGTCAACCCCGAGGTTCGCGACACCTTCATCCGCCGCACCAGGATCGTCAGCCTCATGCGCAACTACTTCTCCTCGAACGGCTGGCTCGAGGTCGAGACCCCGATCCTGCAGCCGATCTACGGCGGCGCTGCGGCCCGTCCCTTCACGACGCACCACAACGCCCTCGACATGGAGCTCTACCTGCGAATCGCCAACGAGCTCTACCTGAAGCGCCTCATCGTCGGCGGCTTCGACGGCGTCTTCGAGTTCGCCAAGGACTTCCGCAACGAAGGCATCGACCGCTTCCACAACCCCGAATTCACCCAGGTCGAACTCTACGTCGCCTACAAGGACTACATCTGGATGATGGAACTGGTCGAAAACCTCCTGCACAAGACCTGCATCGAGGTCAACGGCAAGGAGACGACCACCTTCCTCGGCAACGAGATCAGCCTCAAGCCGCCGTTCAGGCGCCTGACCATCGCCGACTCGATCAAAGAGTACACCAGTCGCGACATCAGGGACAAATCCGAAGCCCAGCTTCGCGACATCGCCAAGGACCTCGGCCTCGAGCTCGACCCGAAGATCAGCAGCGGCAAGATCATCGACGAGATCTTCGGCGAATTCGTCGAGCCCAAACTTATCCAGCCGACCTTCATCACCGACTATCCCGAGGAGATGTCGCCGCTTGCCAAAAAACACCGTTCCGAACCAGGACTGGTCGAACGCTTCGAGCTGATCGTCGGAGGCAAGGAGGTGTGCAACTCCTTCTCCGAACTCAACGACCCGGTCATCCAGCGCGAACGCCTCGAAGAGCAGGCCCGCCTGCGCCAGCGCGGCGACGACGAGGCCATGATCGTCGACGAGGACTTCCTGCGAGCCCTCGAATACGGCATGCCCCCCTGCGCCGGCCTCGGCATCGGCATCGACCGCGTGGTCATGCTCCTCACCGGCCAGGACTCCATCCGCGACGTCATCTTCTTCCCGCACCTCAAACCGGAATAAGCCTGAGTTCACCAGCGCAACAGCCATAAAAGCAGAAACCCCGTCTCATCAACGGGGCTTCTGCTTTCGTGCTTGATCCAAGGGTGATTTTTCACGTTCATCGCAGGCATCCCTCAACCCGTTTTCCCGGGCTGCTTAACTTATTAAACAACGTCCCGTTTTTTTGTTCCCCTGGCCATGCCCGAATGATAGCCGGCTCCTGGCTTGATTATATGACGGTTCGTGCGTAACATGGGAAGTGCGGCAAATCAGCCGCGAGGCCAGCAAGGAACTCCATGACAACAAACCGGGGAGCCCGATGCTTCTCATACGTCCGAAATCCTCACCATTTTCCCTGCTCGAGATCATTGCGCAGGGGGAAGGGCTCTGCACCGAGTTCAAGCGCCTCATCCATTCGCCAGCCAGGATTGCGCGATCGATCGCGTCGTTCGCCAACACTTCCGGCGGTTGCATCCTGATCGGCGTGGACGATGACCAGCCTGACAAACCTCACGTCCACATCGAGGAGACGCTCGGCAGGCAGAGCGGCCTGCGTTCTGTCGAACGACGGGTGTTCATTCGGGAAGGCAGCCATAACAAAGCGGCATCGGATGACAGGATCGCCCTGATCCGGTCTGAAAAGAAGCCCCTGCAGCTTTCGTTCAGCGACCGGGAACGTCGGCTGCTTCGCTACCTCGCCGAGCACTCCCGGATCACGGCCCCCGAGTTCGCAGAACATGCCGGCATCCCCGTCACTGAAGCACGGCTGATCCTCGTGTCACTCGTCAGGACGGGCACAATCCGGCTCCTGGCCGAATCGGGCCCCGGTGTCTACGCACTTGCATGAGAGATTGCCGAAACAATCCGGACGCCAACGAAACATCGTCGAATTCCCTACATATTCGTATTATTTTTTTAGGATTATTTTTTATTTATCCGAATTTATTTAAGTTATCCCTATGAGATTTACGGCATTACATCAGCAATACCCAATCCGGCCATGACCCGCCTGTTCGAAAACTACGACGCCTGCTCCGACCGGTTTTTCGATGAAGTCATTTCGAAAGACGGTTCGCCCAGGGTACACTATGAAAAGATGATGCGCAGGTTCGCCCAGCTCTCGATCGAAGACATTCGGGCCAGGCGACAGCTGCTGAACATCTTCTTCCGCAACCAGGGCATAACCTTCACCGTGTACGGAGTAGATGAAGGCATCGAACGCATCTTCCCGTTCGACCTGATCCCGAGGATCATTCCTGCGCCGGAGTGGGAACAGATCGAGCGCGGCCTCGTGCAGCGCATCACGGCGTTGAACGAGTTCCTCGCGGACATTTACCAGAACCAGAAGATCCTGAAGGACAAGGTCATCCCGCCCGAACTGGTGCTCGGCAGCAAGCACTTCCGCAGGGAATTCGTCGGGGTTCGGCCACCTCACGGGGTATACATCCACGTGACGGGAAGCGATCTCATCCGCGATGCTGCCGGAAGGTACCTGGTTCTCGAAGACAACCTCCGCACACCGAGCGGCGTATCCTACATGCTGCAGAACCGCCAGGCCATGAAGCGTGCGTTCCCGGTGCTCTTCGACCGTTACAAGGTCCGCCCGATCGACAACTATCCTCAGCAGCTGCTCAGGACCCTGCAGGAGATCAGCCCGTCCCCGAAGCCGGACCCGAAGGTGGTCGTGCTTACGCCGGGCATCTACAACTCGGCCTACTTCGAGCACAGCTATCTTGCCCAGCAGATGGGCGTGCAGCTGACCGAAGGGCGCGACCTCGTGGTCAACAACAACAAGGTCTACACCAGGACGACCCGCGGCCTGCAGCGTGTTGACGTGATCTACCGGAGGGTGGACGACGATTTCCTCGATCCGCTCGTGTTCAGGCCGGATTCGAAACTCGGCGTGGCCGGGCTGATCAACGCCTACCGGAAGGGCAACGTAGCCCTGGCCAACGCCATCGGCACCGGAGTGGCAGACGACAAGGTGATCTACAGCTTCGTGCCGGAGATCATCAAATACTATCTGGGCGAAGACCCGATCCTCGACAACGTCGAGACCTGGTTGGCCAGCAACCCGAAGCACCTCAAGTATATCCTGGAGAACCTCGACAAGCTCGTCGTAAAGGCGGCCAACGAATCTGGCGGCTACGGCATGCTGGTGGGTCCCCATTCGACCGTGGAGGAGCGGGAGAAGTTCGCCGAACTGATCGTGGCCAACCCGCGCAACTACATCGCGCAGCCGACCATCTCCCTGTCGCGACATCCGAGTTTCTTCAACGACGCGGAAGTCGGCGCCTGCCACATCGACCTGCGCCCTTACGTCCTGTACAGCAAGTCTCCATCGATAGTGCCGGGCGGCCTGACCAGGGTGGCCCTGAAACGTGGATCGCTCGTGGTCAACTCATCCCAGGGAGGCGGAAGCAAGGATACCTGGGTCATCGACATCTGAACTTTTTAACGAAACGAACGCCATGCTGAGCCGCGTAGCCGAATCGCTTTTCTGGATGAGCCGCTACTTCGAACGTGCCGAAAATACGGCACGGTTCCTGGACGTCAACTTCAACCTGCTGCTCGACCTGAACAGCATCACCACCGTGGACCATCCAAACTACTGGAGCCCGCTGATCATGGTCATGGCCGACCCGAAGGATTTCAGCAAGCACTACCAGGAGTGCAACGCCCACAACGTGACCGACTACCTGGTGTTCAACCGGCAGAACAGCAGCTCGATCATCTCTTCGATCGGCATGGCGAGGGAAAACGCCCGAAGCATCATCGAGAGCATATCGAGCGAAATGTGGGAGCAGCTGAACAACCTCTACCATTTCCTGCAGAGCGTCAGCCCCCAGCAGGTGCACAACGACCCGTACAGCTTCTACAAGGAGATCAAGAACGCGTCCCACCTTTTCCAGGGCATCACCGACAACACCTTCTCGCGCAACGAGGGATGGGACTTCGTGCAGATCGGAAAGTACCTCGAAAGAGCCGACAACGCAGCCCGTCTCATCGATGTCAAGTTCCACATGCTTACACCGAAACGGGGGCAGCATTTTGACATCGTAAAGAACTCGGTCGATATCATCCAGTGGATGGCCGTGCTGAAAAGCTGCAGCGCACTGGAAGCTTTCAGGAAGGTCTACCGCTCGCAGATCGATCCGGACAACGTCCTGCGGTTCCTGATCCTCGACCGGACATTCCCCCGCAGCATCACCTTTTCGATCTGCGCAGCACAGGAGGCGCTCTGGAGGATCTCGGGCAGTTCGCTTCACCGCTACGTGAACAACGTCGACCGGCTGATCGGCAAAATGGATGCTGAACTGAGCTACACCACCATCGAAGATATCTACCAGCAGGGGGTCCACGACTTCCTCGAAGAGATCGAGAATGGGCTGAAAAGAATAGGAGAACAGCTCCATCTGCTCTATTTCGCCTACCACACCCCGAAAATCGAACCGCACGACGCCTCTGAAGGGCTGGCGTTCACCGGTGTCGCCGGCGGCAGGGCAAACTGGAGCCAGTCGCAGCAACAGCAGCAGCAGTAACCGCCCGGCAGGGCAAAAAACGGGAAAACAGCAGCGTCATGATCCTAAAGGTTGAACATACAACGGTTTTCGAATACGAAGAACCTGTTTACGAAACGGCGACCGAGGTACGGCTTCACCCCGCGAACGGGGCAGGCAGCTTGCAACGGTGCGCAAGTTTCAGCCTGCAGGTAAACCCGCCTGCGCACATCTTCGAATACACGGACTTCTACGGCAACAGGGTACACCACTTCAACCTCCTGCAGAGTCACAAGCGGGTGCAGATCGTGGCGACATCGGTCGTCGAAACCACGGCCGGTGCGGTGGAAGACCCTGTGGAAGAGAACGAAATCCACCTCCTCGACTTTTCGGCCGAAAGCCGCTACGTCCATTTCGATCCGGCGATCTGCACGCTTTCAGAGCAGTTCAGCGAGTCGGGAGACACATTCAGCAAGGCGCTTGAAATATGCAGGCATATCAACAGCTCCTTCAGGTACGAGCCCGGGGTGACTGATGTGCACAGCACCAGCGCCGTGGTCATGGCCCTGGGAAGGGGGGTTTGCCAGGACTTCGCGCACATCATGATCGCCGTTTGCCGATACCTGGGCATACCTGCGCGATACGTCAGCGGCTACCTGTACGGTGGAGGGAGCACGCCGGAGGGACAGGACGAGGCAAGCCACGCCTGGTGCGAAGTGTATTGCGGTGCTGAAAAAGGGTGGTGCGGTTTCGACCCGACCCACAAGACGCTGCTGGTGGACGAACGGTACATCAAGATCGGCTCCGGCCGGGATTACGCGGATGTCCCTCCGGTCCGGGGAACCTACAAGGGCACATCTTCAGAGACGCTGCACGTTGCCGTGAGAGTCAGTGCGCTCGACAAGCCGGTCTGAGAGCTTTCGTGAGACATTCGGACGTCAGCGTTCCACTACAATGCGATGACCTCCTTGACCTTTTTCGACAACCCCATGACCGTGAACGGTTTCTGGATGAAGTTGACGCCACTGTCGAGCACACCATGGCAGGCGATGATATCTGCGGTGTAACCGGACATGAACAGCGTCTTCAGGCCAGGGATGATCGTCAGGAGCCTGGCGGAAAGCTGGTTTCCGTTCATTTCAGGCATGATGACGTCGGTAAGCAGAAGATCTATGCGTTCGCCTTTCACTTCCGCCAACCGGATCGCTTCGGTTGGTGAAGAGGCGGAAAGCACCCGGTAACCGGTCTTTTCAAGCATCAGCCGACAAAGGTTGAGTATCTCCGGTTCATCCTCGACGACCATGATGGTATTCTTGCCCCTTTCGGTATCGTTGCCGCTCTTCCTTTCGACGGTCGTGCCGGTACTGTCGGAAAGCAATGGAAGGTAGACCCGGAATACGGTTCCAGTCCCGATCTCGGTATCGAAATCGATGAATCCGCGGTTCTGCTTGATGATGCCATAGACAGTCGACAATCCGAGGCCGGTGCCTTTACCGAAAGGCTTGGTCGTATAGAAAGGTTCGAATATATGAGCCCGATGCTCCTGATCGATGCCATGCCCCGTGTCGAATATGGAAAGCTCCACAAAATCGCCGTACATACCGCTGTTCGATACATCCGAGCCATTTCCTTCGATATGGGTACTCATGGTTCCTATGGTGATCGTACCGGCCCCGGCCATCGCATCGCGCGCATTCAGGCACAGGCTCGTCAGTATCTGGTCGATCTGGTCGGGATCAACCTGAACCAGGCACTCTTTCGAATCAGGCTTCCAGACAATGGAGATCTTCTCACCGATGAGCCCCTGCAGCATGTTGAGCGTCCCCTCGACAACCGTGTTCAGATCGAGAAGTTGCGGAAGAGCCGTCTGCTTCCTGGCGAAAGCAAGAAGCTGGCTTGTCAGTTCGGCCGATCGCTCGGCAGCCTTCGAGATCTCTTCGAGGTTTCTCTTCACCGATAAATCAATCGAGTCGTCCGAAAGGGCGATTTCGGCGTTTCCAAGGATCACACCCAGAAGATTGTTGAAATCATGGGCTATGCCGCCGGCGAGCTGCCCGACAATCTCCATTTTCTGAATCTGCATCAGCAGCGCCTGCAGCCTGCTTTCAGATTGCTCGGCCCGCTGGCGTTCGACGATGTCCCACACCAGATCGACGAGCGTCACCACCCATCCGGCATCGTTGTCATCGTAATCGGTCTGCTTGTTGCCAAGCACAAAGACCGCTGCCACGCCATCTGCATTGGAAACCGGCACCACAAGGGTGTTGAATACGAAGGGCTTGTGTTCGGAAGGAAACCCTGGCGGTCGTTGCGAAACGTAATCATTGCAGATCACAGCCGATTTTTTCCGGACAGCCTCCTCCCAGAAGGCGAATTCGTTAATGGGATGCGCAACGCCCTTTTCTTCCATATTGGACATATGCATCCTCACGCGTTCCGACCAGACCCGCTGGGGAAAGTCATTGCCTGAGGATTCAAAAAAATGGAAAAATCCGAACGAGCTGTCGGTGATGCGTTCCGCCTCGTCGATCGCCGTCCGCATCAGCTCCTCGGCCGTGGCGCTTCCCGCCATCTGCAGAAGACGGAGACGAAAAGAGGTCAGTGCCTCGAAACGCTTGCGTTGCGTCAGGTCGTAGATCAGACCTATGGTGCCGTCAATCCGGTTGTCATGATAGAACTGGAGCCTGATTTCGGCGTAGCAGATCGAACCGTCTTTCTTGCGCAACCGGAATTCACCCACGCGTTTGAAGGGAGAATCGGAAAGCACTTCGTTGAACATGGCCAGGGCGTGCTCGATGGCTTCGCCCTCAAGGAACTGGGAAAACGGCATCCCAAGAACATCCTTGCGTGAAAATCCCGACAACTTCTCAATGGCCTGGGACATGTAGACCACATTTCCGAGCCGGTCGGTGATGAAGACGGGAGCATCTATCTGCTCTGCGATCGACCTGAAGCGCTGCTCGCTCTGCCACAAAGCCTCCTCGGCCCGTTTCCTGTTGGTCGTGTCAATGCCGATACCGGCAAGAAACGGCTGACCGTCAATCGTGAGGCGGGTTCCCGTCACAAGAAACCAGCGAAACTCAGGACCGCCCTTCATGAGCAGCCGGATCTCGACGGTCTCCTCGACTCCGTTTTCCAGCACGTTCCGCATCTTGTGAAGCACCAGGTTGAGATCTTCAGGATGCACTATCTCCTTCGCATTGACCAATGGCATCTCCTCGTCCGGCTTCCCTGCGAAAAGCCCCTGTATGCACGGATTCCAGCGGGCAAAACGTCCGTCGGCATGAAGCATGTAGACGGTACCGGGGAGACTTTCAAGAACGGTCTGGCTAAACCGGCTATCGCCATCTCGTGAATGGGATACTTCGAAAGGTGGGAGCGAAGAGCCGGGATTTTTAACGTTATCCTGCATGAGGGTATATGAATAGAGGAAAGACGTAATAAATATATAACTAAAATACGATTATACGTTTTTTAAATATAACGAGATAATCGCCGCCAGCAATAGATGCAGTTTTTACCTGACGACCTTCTACTCTATCCCTGCGTCCCGTTTTTTTTTATGCCCTCCGTTCCCTACCTTCACAAGTAACCTCTTGCAGCAGTCACGCCCCGGCACGCCATGAAATTTTCAGTCACTTCGAACGACTCCCGATCCGCAGCCAGATGCGGTACGCTTTCCACCGCACATGGCGATATTCCGACCCCGATCTTCATGCCGGTCGGCACCCGCGCCAGCGTCAAGTCAATCGAGCCGGTCGAACTCAAGGCGCTCGACGTCCGGATCATCCTGGCCAACACCTACCACCTCTACCTGAAGCCGGGAAACGACATCCTGTTCAAGGCCGGAGGCATCCACCGCTTCATGAACTGGGACCGTCCACTCCTGACCGACAGCGGCGGCTACCAGGTCTACTCCCTTTCGGAGCTCCGGAAGATCAGCGAGGAGGGGGTGACCTTCAAATCGCACCTCGACGGATCGAGACTGAACTTCACTCCGGAAAACGTGGTCGATACGCAGAGGATCATCGGCAGCGACATCATGATGCCACTCGACGAGTGCCCGCCCTCTTCTGCCGACAAGGGCTATGTCCGCAAGTCCGGGGAGCTGACTATCCGTTGGGCCGAACGGGCCAGGAACCGGTTCCTGACGACCACGCCGCATTACGGCTACGAGCAGTTCCAGTTCGGCATCACCCAGGGGGGCACCTTCGACGAGCTGAGGGCTCAATCCAGCCGGGCGCTCGTCGATCTCGATTTCGACGGATATGCCGTCGGAGGCATGGCCGTAGGAGAGCCGGCCGGGGAGATGTACCGCATGCTCGAGCTGTCGCACACCATCCTGCCCGAATCGAAGCCCCGCTACCTCATGGGTGTGGGCACGCCCTCCAACATCCTCAACGCCATCGAACGAGGCATCGACATGTTCGACTGCGTCATTCCTACACGCGAGGGACGCAACGGAAGGGTCTACACCCGATCAGGCACCATAAACCTGCGGGCCGCCAGGTTCGCCGATGACTTCCGGCCGATCGACGAGGGCTTCGACAACCACGTCTGCCGGAACTACTCGCGCGCCTACATCCGCCACCTGCTGAACGTCGGGGAGATCCTCGGCCTGAAGCTCTGCACGCTGCACAACATCTCATTTTACCTCTGGCTCACCTCCACCGCGCGCAAGCACATCCAGGAGGGATCCTTCCTGGAGTGGAAAGAGTCTTTCCTCAAGGAGTTCAACCGCAATGACAAGACATAACGGCGCATCAACGGGCCCGGTGCTATTCCTGCTCAGCCTCGGCTGCTCGAAGAACACCGTCGACAGCGAAAAGCTCCTGGCCCAGGCGGCCGGCAGCGGTGTAACGTTTACCGATGACGCAGACGAGGCGGACATCATCGTCATCAACACCTGTGGCTTCATCGAAGATGCCAAGGAGGAGTCGATCAACGAGACCCTCGCGGCCATCGAAAAGAAACAGCAGGGTGTCGTTCGTGAAATCTACATCATGGGCTGCCTCGTCGAACTCTACCGGAAAGAGCTCGCCGAAGAGATGCCCGAGATCGACGGATTCTTCGGCACCCGCGAGCTGCCGGAGGTGCTGGCGGCCATCGGGGCCCGCTACCGCGAAGAGCTTGCCGACAGGAGGCTCCTGCTCACGCCGGCGCACCACGCATGGCTCAAGATCTCGGAGGGGTGCAACCGGCACTGCTCCTTCTGTTCAATCCCCAGGATCAGGGGCCCGTACAGGAGCCAGCCGGTCGAGCAGCTGCTCAGGGAGGCCGGGGAACTGAAGCGGAAAGGGGTAAAGGAGCTGAACCTGATCGCCCAGGACATCAGCCTCTACGGGTACGACCTTTACGGCAAACCGGCCCTCAACGATCTCGTGCTGCGCCTTTCCGACATGGAGTTCGAATGGATCCGGCTGCTGTATGCCTATCCCCTCAACTTCCCCATGGAGGTGATCGACACCATGCGGGAGCGCGAAAACGTCTGCAACTACCTCGACATGCCGCTGCAGCACATCAATGACCGCATCCTGAAGTCCATGCAGCGCGGCATTGGACGAAAGGAGACCATAAAGCTCATCGCCGACATCCGCGACAGGAACCCCGACATCCGCCTGCGCACCACCATGATCGCCGGCTACCCCGGCGAAACGCGCGCCGAGTTCGGGGAGCTGCTCGACTTCGTGCGCGAAACCCGCTTCGACCGGCTCGGCTGCTTCCCCTACCGCCACGAGGAGCATGCCCCGTCATACGCCCTTGAAGACACGGTCGGCGATGAGGAGAAGGAGGCTCGCGTAGGAGAGCTGATGGAGCTCCAGGAGGGAATCTCCTCAGAAAAGAACCGGCTCTTCGAAGGCACGGTGCTGAAGGTGGTCATCGACGAGGTCGATGGCGGCACAGCTTTCGGACGCACCCAGTACGATGTACCCGAGGTGGACAACGAATGCATTCTCGACACCGCCGGTCTGGAGGTCGAACCCGGCGATTTCGTCATGGCCGAAATCCTCGACACCACGGCCTATGAGCTGCACGGCAAAATCATAGAAAGGAGAACCCAATCCTGATCTCCGTGCACCGGATCAACACGCTCCGTCCCCGAAATTCGTATCGCCCGCTGATACTCCATTTCGTATATTCACGGATCGAATCGAAAACCAACCTTATTCAGGAGTAACGGACATGGAGCGGGGTCAGACGGAGGCAGGCCGGAGAAAAATCGGGATCGTATGGGCGGCCAGCCTGGTGGCAACCGCAGTGGTTGTCTTTCTCGCCTCTTCATACTTCCTCGGCGCCTTTCCCGGAAACGCCGGCGGCAAGACTGGCCGGAAGCAGATGCTCATTTCGGAGATGAGGACGAACCTGGCCCGTGCGGCCGAAAAAGAGAAATGCGCCGTCCTGTCGCTCAACGACGAGGAGTCGCGCGACTACGCCGACCAGTCGAGGGCAGCCTCGGAAAAGGTCGACCACGATCTGCGTATCCTCGAAAACCTGATCGGCCAGAGTGGCACCGACAGGGAGCGCGAGCTCCTGAAAAAGTTTGACGGCTTATGGAAAAACCTTCGCCAGACAGACATGGAACTGCTCGAATCCGCGGAGCAGAACACCAACATGAAGGCGATCGACCTCTCAGGCACAATCGGCTCAGAGCTGCTGCAGAAACTCCATGACGACCTTTCGAAGATTGCCATGAAGGTGAATCCGCCTTCGCGCCGGACCGAGCTCGACAGGATCGCCGGGCAGGCCGAGATCGCCGCGCTGAACATCGCCATACTCCAGATGCGTCACATCCAGGCACCATCGACCGCTGAGAAGAGCGCCATAGAAACCTCGATCAAGGGTGCCGAACAGAAAGGGAATGCAGCCCTGAAAACGCTCCAGGCCCTGGCGGGAAAAAAAGGCAACCCCTTCATGAAAGGGGCGATCACCGAATTCGGCGAGCTCTTGCAGGTCAACGAAGAGATCCTCCGGCTGTCGAACATCAATTCGAACAGGCGTGCGATCGAGATCTCCCTCGGAAGGAAGAGGCTTGCGGACGCGGAGTGCGATCGTGCACTGAAAGCTTTCCAGGCTTCGGTTAACGGCGGAATGGACTGATCGGCCGCTCCGCAGTTCCGCTGAAAAGCGGGATGTGGAGCCTCCCCTGTCCCGCTCATAAACGGGAAGAGAAACACCATGGCGACATGAACGACAACAGCTCCGAAACCCATACGGAACGTGTAGCCGGCTCCGTGGAACGGGTGACGTTCCACAGCGAGGAGAGCGGCTTCTCGGTGCTCCGGCTGAAAGTCCGGGGCCACCGCGAGCTCGTGACGGTGGTCGGTACGGCCGCTTCACCCGCGCCGGGCGAGTTCATGGAGTGCATCGGCGCATGGCAGAACGACCGGACACACGGCATGCAGTTCAAGGCCCGCCTGATCACCCCTGTCCCCCCCACCACGCTTGACGGCATCGAACGCTACCTTGGTTCGGGGCTCGTCAAGGGTCTCGGCCCCTTCTTTGCAAAAAAGCTGGTCAAGGCGTTCGGGGAGTCGGTCTTCGATGTCATCAGCCTGCAGCCGGAACGACTGCTCGAAGTTCCGGGCATCGGAGAGAAGCGGGTTGCGATGGTCACGGCTTCATGGGCAGAGCAGAAGGCGGTGCGCGACATCATGCTGTTCCTGCAGACCCATGGCGTCGGCACGGCGCGCGCATGGCGGATCTACCGGATCTACGGGGAGACGGCCATCGCCAGGGTCACCGAAAACCCCTACCGCCTGTCGCTCGATATCGACAGCATCGGATTCCAGACGGCCGACACCATCGCCGAAAGCCTCGGCATCGCAAGGAATTCGCTCATCAGGGCCGAAGCCGGCATTCGCCACGTGCTGCGAAACATGTCGCTCGAAGGGCACTGCGCAGTTCCTGAAGAGACCTTGGTGACCGAGGCGTCGAGCCTGCTCGGCATCGACCGGCCGATCATCGTCGAGGCGCTTGCAACCGAAACATCGCGAGGCAACGTCGTGGCTGAAGCGCTCGACGGCGAATCGTGCGTCTTCCTCGCCCAGTTCCACCAGGCAGAAAAGAACCTTGCCTCGGGAATCAGGCGGCTCCGCCAGGGCATCCTGCCATGGGAGGCCATGGACCCTCACGACATCCTGCCCTGGATCGAAAAGGAGACCGGCCTCGAACTTTCACCCTCGCAGCGGAGCGCCGTCACCCTGGTGCTGTCAAGCAAGGTTTCGATCATCACCGGCGGGCCCGGCGTAGGCAAGACCACCCTGCTCAAAGCAATCCTATCGGTACTTCGTCGCGAAAAGGTCTCCGTGTCGCTCTGCGCCCCGACCGGAAGGGCTGCCAAGCGGATGAGCGAATCGACCGGGATCGAGGCCAAAACCATCCACCGGCTGCTTGAATTCGACCCGAAAGCCTTCGATTTCAGGCGAGGCCGCGGCAACCCGCTCGAAACCTCGTTCGTGGTGGTCGACGAGACCTCCATGGTAGACGTGGTGCTGATGCAGAAGCTCGTTGCTGCCGTGCCTGACCGGGCGGCCATCGTGTTCGTCGGCGACGTCGACCAGCTCCCTTCGGTCGGCCCGGGGGCAGTCCTGTCCGACATGATCTCTTCGGAGGTCGTGCCAACCGTGCGGCTGACCGAAATCTTCCGCCAGGCCGCCGAATCGATGATCATCGTGAACGCCCACCGGATCAATCAGGGAGTGCTTCCCGTGACGGCCGAAGGGGAGGCGCTTTCGGACTTCTACCTCGTGCCTGCGACATCCCCCGAAGACCTGCACGCCAAGCTCATGCAGCTCGTGACCGAGCGTATCCCGAAACGGTTCGGGTTCGACCCGGTGCGCGACATCCAGGTGCTCACCCCCATGAACCGCGGCGGCATTGGGGCCAGGGCCCTGAACACCGAACTTCAGGCCGCGCTGAATGGCACCGCCGAACCGAAGGTGAACCGTTTCGGCAGCGTTTTCGCGCCGGGCGACAAGGTGATCCAGATGGTCAACAACTACGACAAGGAGGTGTTCAACGGCGATATCGGCCTGGTCGAAAGCGTGAGTACCGAAGATGGCCTGATGACAGTGCTCTACGACCGGCTCCGTGTGGAGTACGCCTTCGCTGAAATCGACGAGATCGCGCTCGCCTATGCGACCAGCATACACAAGAGCCAGGGATCCGAATACCCGGCCGTGGTCATCCCGCTGGCCATGCAGCACTTCACGCTGCTCGAACGGAACCTTGTCTATACGGCAGTGACACGCGGCAAGAAGCTGGTGGTGATCGTGGCTGAACCGAAAGCCCTCGCCATGGCCGTGAAGAACTGCCGGTCGAAGCGACGCCTGACCAGCCTCGCATCCCGGCTCAGATCGCCCGGCATGCAAGACTGGCAAAATTCTTAAGCACCATTCCGGCACCCGGGGTCTCTGCAATTCCCGAGATCAGCGCATCGACATCCCTCCCTGCCGATGCAAGCTCCGTTTTCTGCGCCATCACGTAAGCATCCATCACAACCGGGGTGTACTCCGGATGAAACTGCACGCCCCATGCGCACCGGCCGACCCTGAAGGCGTGGTTGGGCTCATGGGCGTTGCCGGCAAGCCGAATGGCCCCGGGCGGCAGTTGGAGCACGCTCTGGGCATGGGTCGCATGGGCCGGGAACCGTTCCGGCACGCCATCGAAAAGGGCGTCGGAAGTGCCGTCAGCAGTAAGCTCCACGGCGACAGTCCCGACCTCTTTGCCCAGGGGGTGATATCCCACCCGGCCGCCGGTCGCACGCCCGAGAAGCTGGTGGCCGTAGCAGATGCCGAGAAATGGAACTGAACTCTCGACGATCCCCCGAATCCAGCTTTCGATGGCGAGGCTCCAGAAGAGGTCGTCGGTAACCATAGCGTGCGAACCGGTAACCACCGCACCCGCGCACTCGTCGTGTTGAGGAAGCTGCCCGCCCCGCACTGCATCGACCACCCTGATCGGGCATGGGAGGTGGTCCAGTCCGCTGATGATCCAGTCTTCGAAATCGCCGAGGCGCTCGACCCTCGAAGCAAACGTACTTCCGGCCTTGATGATGTAGAGGCTCTTCATGTTCAGTTCATTCGTGACTGGTGAAATTCCGGTTCAAAGCTATCATCTTTCGGCGGCAGAAACAACCGTACAACCCTGTTATCGCCCCTTTTTTCGTATATTGGCCGCAAACCGTAACGATCTCACCGCATGCCGCCCAGCATGATGAAACACCATTCACTCATATTCCTGACCGGCTTCAGCGGCTCCGGCAAATCGACCATCGGGCCGCTTCTCGCCAACTCCCTCGGCTTCGAGTTCATCGATCTCGACAAGGCGATCGAAACGGCTGCGGGCAAAAGCATCAACAAAATCTTCGCAGAAGAGGGCGAGGCCCGTTTCCGTGAGCTTGAGCTGAAGACCCTCGAAGGGATCGTCAGTCGCCCCGACCTCGTGGTCTCACTCGGAGGCGGAGTGCTTGAGAGTGACCGGTGCTTCAGCCTGATCAGGCAGCACGGCACACTGGTTTACCTCAAATCAAGCCCGGAAGTCCTGACCATGCGACTGCAGCACAAAACCGACCGGCCGCTGCTGAAGGCCGAGGACGGCAGCCGGTTGACCAGGGAGATGATCGAGGCGCGTATCGGCGCGTTGCTGGCGAAACGTGAACCGAGGTACCAGAAGTCGGATATCATCATGGTGACCGATTCGAAAAAGATCGGATCGTCCGTCGAGGAGCTGACCAGGAAAATCGAACGGTTCATTCGCAAAGCCGCAAGGAACAACAAAAAGGAGAAATGAGCATGCAGACCCCGTCAAGCCATATCGTCGTCAAAACGCCCGTCGTCGATTCGATCGGCGAGCTGTATGCGGCTCACGGCCTCGGAAGGAAATGCGTGCTCCTGTTCGACGAAAACACCAGGCATCTCTACGGGGATGCGATCCTCGCTTCGCTGCAGCGGCAGGGGTTCCAGACCCGGGAGCTGGTCGTTCCCGCCCGCGAAACCTCGAAAAGCCTCTCGTCGGCCTGGAAGATCTACGGACACATGATCGAAGCCGACATCGACCGTAGCTGGAACCTGCTGGCCGTGGGCGGGGGCGTGGTCGGGGACCTCGGAGGATACATCGCCGCAAGCTACTATCGTGGCATCCCGATCGTTCAGCTTCCGACGACCCTGCTCGCCATGACCGACAGCTCCATCGGCGGAAAGGTTGCCGTCAACCACCCGCTCGGTAAGAACCTTATCGGCTTCTTCCACTTGCCCGAACTGGTGCTGATCGACCCGGCATACCTGAAGTCGCTGCCGGCGAGGGAGATCTACGGCGGCATGGCCGAGGTGGTCAAGTATGGCTTCATCTCCGACCGGGGCTTCTTCGATCTCCTCGATGCCCGCTTCGACGACATCGTACGGCTCGAGGAGCCTTATCTGACCGAGGCGGTCAGCCGCAGCGCATTCATCAAGGCCGATGTGGTCGAAAAGGATTTCCGGGAGACGACCGGACTGAGGGCCACGCTCAATTTCGGCCACACCTTCGCCCACGGCTTCGAAAAACTCGCGGAATACTGCAACCTGAGGCATGGCGAGGCCGTGACCCTCGGCATGGTTTGCGCCCTCTTTCTGTCCCGTCGCCTCGGATTCCTGCCTGAATCAGAACTCGCCGTAGGCCTTGGACTTCTCGGCCGGTTCAGGTTCCCGAAAGGGGTGGTCGAAAAACGGTTCCTCGCCCACGACAGCGGGAAGATCTTCGACAGTATGTTCTCCGACAAGAAAAAAATCGACCGCAAGCTCCGCTTTGTGCTCATCGACCGGATCGGCCACGGATTCCTGCATGGGAAGGATGTGGAGAAAGGCGAGGTGGTCAGCGCCATCGACGACGCCAGGGAGTGGTTTGGAAGAAAAAAATAAGAGAAGGGACTAAAAGGACTTCAGGGACAGCTGAGACATCAGGGACAAAGAAAAAGACGATGCTGCAAAGCAAGGTCTCAATCTTCATCCCTGATCTCCTTTTAGTCCCTGAGCTCCTTTTCCTGTTTTGCCGGAGAGTTCATCTCCAACAGCAACAGGCTGCCGCGGGCAACGGCGAGCTCATCGACAACATCGATACTGTCGACCTCGGCTGCGATAAGGGGGCTGTTGCCGCCAGTGGCAATGACCCCGACAGAAGGTTCGCCGAGCTCATCGCGCAGGTGGCGGGCTATCTCGCCGATAAGTCCCCCGATCTGCTTGACCGCCCCCCAGAAGATACCGCTCCTGATACACTCCCCCGTAGACCGTCCAAGCAGGTCCGTGCTTCTGTCGATCTTGATGAGCGGAAGCTGGGCCGTCCTCGAATGAAGGGCGCTGGACATCATGTCGAGGCCAGGCATGATCAGGCCACCCACATACTCCCCTTTCGAATCGAGCACGTCGAAGGTGATGGCCGTACCGATGTCGACCGCGATGTGAGCCTGCTGCGGGAAGAGCCCGCGGCTCCAGGCACAGAGCGCGATGCGATCGGCCCCGAAGGTGTGGCTGTTTTCGTAATGGAGCGTGAAAGGAAGCCTGAGCCCATTGCCGATGAGCAGTACCGGCACGGAACAAAGGGAACCGAAGATCCCTGCGCACCGTGCGGCAATGTCCGGCACGACGCTGCAGATGGCGATGTCACGCAACGGAGCGTATCGACGAACAAGGCTTTCGAGCGTTTCGCCCATGACGGCAGGATCAGAGAACACGCTGCTCGGCAGGCGTTCGGTCAACGGATCGGGTCCATCCTGGAAGATGGCCATCGTAGTGGTCGTATTGCCGATGACAAGCACCAGCCGTGACGCTTCAACGTGTCGTCGTTCCATCGGGAAGTGTTCCGTAAAGGCGGTTCAGGGACGTTTGACCATCTGGCCCGTCCGTGAGGAAAGCTCTGTCAGAAATTTGTCCGATCCGGGAAGCCCGTATTCGCCTTCGGTGATGAAAAGAGAGTCGCGAAGGCCGGCATTCCTGGCCACGATGTAGATCTTGGGCGGAGGGTTGTAGGTTACCGGCTCCTGGTAAATCGAGATGATGTCCTTGTACAGGAACTGCTTCCCTGCCCCGTTACGGAACCGGTATTCGATGCGGTCATCAGCAAGTCTGACTGAATCGCCGTCCTTGCCGTGCCGGGCATCAAACTCCGTATTGTATTTCGACGGGACCCCGATCGCCACCACAGTCAGCAACACCATGAGCGTCGTTTTCCAGAGGCAGCCAAAATCAACGCCGTAGTTGAACTTGCCGTATCTGAAAAAAACAGCCCACACGGTCGCAAAGTAAAGCATGGCCAGCGTCCAGGTGACAAGCCAATAGTAATCGAGCCACCAGCCGGGATACGGCATCGGGTACTTGAAGAGGTCGTACATGGGCAGCCTTGGGGAGTTTCTTGTTATTTTAGGATGGTCAAAAATACAGCTTTTCACCCTTTGTTCGAAACACAATAATTCAAGCGGAAACAATCCATGAAATCGTACTACAAGGAACTCTGGATGGAGGTCCCGTCGAGGATGGACTTCGTCAACATCACCCGCGACGTGGAGCGCTCCCTCGTGGAAAGCGGCATCAGGGAGGGACTCTGCCTGGTCAACGCCATGCATATCACCGCCTCGGTTTTCATCAACGACGATGAGCCGGGCCTGCACGTAGACTACAAGGAGTGGCTCGAAACGCTGGCGCCGCATGACCCGTCGCGCTACAGCCACAACCGCACCGGCGAGGACAACGGCGACGCCCACCACAAACGCCAGGTCATGGGCAGGGAGGTCGTGGTGGCCGTAACGGCCGGCAAGCTCCATCTCGGTCCCTGGGAGCAGATCTTCTACGGCGAGTTCGACGGCCGCCGCCGCAAGCGCGTACTCGTCAAAATCATCGGAGAATAACTGGTGCTCTGGGGTCAGGCCTTGCAAAAGTTGCATTATCGGAAATGCAACTTTTGCAAGGCCTGACCCCCCAATAACTGAGGACATTCGTCGCAGGAACCCGAAGACCCTCCGCAAACGCCGTCCCATACTCAGCAGGGTTTCAACCCTGCGGACATTCGTCGCAGGAATCCTAAGATCCCTCAACAAAACTGTCCCATACTCAGCAGGGTTTCAACCCTGCGGACATTCAAATCTGACATTTTCCCCGTGTAGCCCCCGGCTTCAGCCGGGGGAACACCGCCCCCCCCAAAAAAAAGCTCTTCGGGCTTCAGCCCAACCTCTTCGATGATCCTTGAGCCGGGTTGAAACCCGGCGGACGCCGTAAGGGAGTATTGGGTTAAAACCTTATATAATATTTGGATATCGGATCCCCCGGGCTGAAGCCCGGGGCTTCACAAGAAAATGTAAAAAGGTTGAATGTCCGTCGGGCTAAAGCCCTCCTGAATGTAAGAGGCTGAAGCCCCGGGCTACACAAGAGAATGTAAGAGGTTGAATGTCCGTCGAGCTAACGCCCTCCTGAATATAAGAGGCTGAAGCCCACGGCTACACAAGAGTATGTAAGAGGTTGAATGTCCGTCGGCCCATTCGTCGCAGGAATCCTAAGATCCCTCAACAAAACTGTCCCATACTCAGCAGGGTTTCAACCCTGCGGACATTCAAATCTTACATTTTCCCCGTGTAGCCCCCGGCTTCAGCCGGGGGAACACCGCCCCCCCCAAAAAAGCTCTTCGGGCTTCAGCCCAACCTCTTCGATGATCCTTGAGCCGGGTTGAAACCCGGCGGAGGCCGTGAGGGAGGTTTGGGTTAAAACACGATATAATAATTGGATATCGGATCCCCCGGGCTGAAGCCCGGGGCTACACAAGAGTATGTAAGAGGTTGAATGTCCGTCGGGCTAAAGCCCTCCTGAATGTAAGAGGCTGAAGCCCACGGCTACACAAGAGTATGTAAGAGGTTGAATGTCCGTCGGCCCATTCGTCGCAGGAATCCTAAGATCCCTCAAAAAAACTGTCCCATACTCAGCAGGGTTTCAACCCTGCGGACATTCAAATCTTACATTTTCCCCGTGTAGCCCCCAGCTTCAGCCGGGGGAACACCGCCCCCCCAAAAAAAGCTCTTCGGGCTTCAGCCCAACCTCTTCGATGTGGAGTATGCAAGATTTGAATGTCCGGGATCCCGACAGGTCGGGACTCCTGAATATGGGACGGATTCTTCGGAGGTTCAGGATTCTTCTCTTCGATTGCCCCTGGTTTTAACCCGGGGGTCACGGAGCCAAAATATGCTACCTGGCTTCAGCCCAATCATCTTCAACGGATTCCTCCGGATACCAACGAAAAAAGCCTGCAGACGCAGGCTTTTTTCGTTGGTGGTTCCTGACCGGAGATCAGTGCTCGAAGAGCATTTCGGAGTAGGTCGGGAGCTGCCAGCGGCTGCGATCGACCTGAAGCTCCAGGCCATCGGCAACTTCGCGGATGGCGTTCATGCAGGGAAGGACCCTTGCTGCGCAGAAGTCCGCCTTTTCGAGCTCGGTCTCCTGCTCTTCCATCTCCTCGATGGTCTCTTCCAGAATAACGGTGAGCTCCATCAGCTTGGACAGGTCTTCTGCAAGCGACTTCAGATTCGCTCCCTGTACCCTCAGTGCCTCATCGGACAGGCCGATGATCTCGGAGGCCGCGACCAGGTTGTTGAACGAGCTGCCAATGTCACCCTGGTATTCAGAGACGTCCGGAATGACCATGGTCTTGATCATCAGGAGCAGGGCGCGGGCTTCGATGTCGATACCCTTGACATAGCGCTCGATGCGGATGTTGTAGCGGGAATCGATCTCCTCAGCGGTCAGCACACCGTACTTGACGAACATGTCGACGGTATCCTTGGCAAGCCAGGCTCGCACAGATTCCGGAGTATTCTTCATGTTCGGCAGTCCGCGCTCGGCAGCAGCCCTCTGCAGGTCCTCGCTGTAGTTGTCGCCTTCGTAACGGACGGCCTTGGTTGCGGTGATCCCTTCGCGGATGGCTGCAAGGATCGCGTCGTCTTTCGACAGTCCGCTTTTGATCTTGGCGTTGATCTCGTCGGTCACGTCGTCGATGGCTTCAGCCATGAGCGTGTTGAGCACCATGTTCGGTACGGAAACCGGCTGGCTTGAACCGACGGCACGGAACTCGAACTTGTTGCCGGTGAAGGCGAACGGCGAGGTACGGTTGCGGTCGGTGTAGTCCTTGTTGAGCTCCGGAAGCTGGCCGAGGCCCAGGTTCAGGATCTGCTTTTCGGTCTTCAGGTCCACCTTGCCGCTCTCGATCGCGTCAAGGACCCTCTCGAGCAGCTCGCCGAGGAAGACGGTGACGACAGCCGGAGGAGCTTCGTTGGCACCGAGACGGTGGTCGTTGCCGATGCTGGCGACCGAGGCGCGAAGCACCGCGGAACGCTTGTAGACGCCCTTGAGCACGGCCACGAGGAACACGAGGAAGTTGATATTGGACTCAGGGGTGTCACCCGGATCGAGCAGGTTCATGCCGCCGTCGATACCGATGGACCAGTTGTTGTGCTTGCCCGAACCGTTGATGCCTGCGAAAGGCTTTTCAAAGAGCAGCAGGGCGAAGCCTTTCTTGTCGGCAACCTTGCGCATGATCTCCATCACGAGCAGGTTGTGGTCGGATGCGATGTTGGCCTGTTCGAAGATCGGAGCGAGTTCGAACTGGTGCGGGGCGACCTCGTTATGACGGGTCTTGGCCGGAATGCCGAGCAGGTAGAGCTCCTCTTCGACCTCCTGCATGAATTCGAGCACGCGGTCGGGAATGGAACCAAAGTAGTGATCCTCGAGCTGCTGGCCTTTCGGAGGAAGGGCGCCGAGAAGGGTGCGGCCGGTCATGACAAGGTCAGGACGCTGCGAGAAAAATTTCTTGTCGATCAGGAAGTACTCCTGTTCGGGACCGGCATAGGTGATGACCTTGTTCACACCGGTGACGCCGAGCACATCGAGCAACCTGATAGCAGCTTTGCTGACCGCGTCCATGGAACGGAGCAGCGGGGTCTTCTCGTCGAGCGCCTCACCGTGGTAGGAGATGAATACCGTCGGGATGCAAAGGGTCAGGCCCTTGCCGCCCTTCATGAGGAATGCAGGGCTGGTCGGGTCCCAAGCCGTGTAGCCGCGAGCCTCGAAGGTCGAACGCATGCCGCCCGAGGGGAAGCTCGAAGCATCGGGCTCTCCCTGGATGAGCTGTTCGCCGGAGAAGCGCTCGATCACCGACCCGTCACGTTCGAGGGTAAGGAATGCATCGTGCTTTTCCGCGGTCGAGCCGGTCATCGGCTGGAACCAGTGGGTATAGTGGGTGGCGCCGTTTTCCATGGCCCACTCTTTCATGCCGTGGGCAACGACATTGGCGATGTCCTTCGGCAGATTCTTGCCTGATTTGATCGTGTCCTGCAGCGCCTTGAACACCTCTTTGGGAAGCCTTTGGCGCATGGCTTCAGTGCCGAAGGTCAACGCACCGTAGTAGGATGTAACCGTTACTTTACTCTCGTTACTCAAGAGATCCTCCTTTTACTTGTTAGCGTGTTTGAAACGTTATACGAAAAACAGACTGATTATTTCCTTGATTTCTTTTCATCGAAAGTGATGAGCACCTGCCTGTCCTGAAGGTTGTTCCGAACTATCTCGGCGCAGATCCGGTTGTTCTTCTTCAATTGCGACAGCACGAAGCTGGTGTTGGTGCCGAGCACGCCGGGCCAGCTCTGGATGCGCGAGAGGAACCGTTCGAGCGAAGCCGTGTTATGCGTCATGACCTTCAGGATGTGCGAACCCTCGCCCGTCACCGAAAAGCATTCCATGATCTCCTCCTCCTTCATCACATGCTCCATGAAGGACTTGTAGTGCCTCGAAGAGTCGACACGGACACGTACGAACGCCTGGATATCGAAACCGAGCTGCCGCTCGTCGACCTCCATGGTGAAACCCTTGATGATGCCGTTCTTCTGAAGCTTGTCCAGTCGCTCACTCACAGAAGGGATCGACAGGCCGACCACTTCAGCCAGTTCGCTCAGGCGGATTCGCCCGTTACCACCGAGAGACTCGATGATTTTGAGATCGATGAGATCAAGGTGTCCTGACATAACAGAATCTTCAATTTTGTAAGAAATTAATGAAATCTAAGAAATAAACAAGCTTATTTCTTAATAAAGGAGGATGCTTGAGAGTTTTTTCCTAAAAAAATTAGGGCTGTTGGCCGAATTTAAAAGGAACTGTCAGATAAGGGAATTGCTATTTGCAATCAAGAATGTAACTTAATAATATGTGTGTCTCAACAGGTTTCTCTCCCCTGTCATTGCTTCAAGGAAGCGTGATCAAACCTGTTCCCCTGAGTAAATCTTATTGCCATGAAGGAGTATTTAAAAAAATTTTCTGCCGATCAGGACAGCGAGCAGGCGGATGGCCAGCGATATGAACAGTGCCGCGGACAAGAGCAACGACCTGTCGCACATGACCTCCGTTTTGTCGTCAAGGAGTCGCTCAACCTCGGAGCGCGCTTCATCTCCGAGATCGAAAGAATGCTCAAGAAGCTCGAGGACTGAATGGATGATCGAAACCGGCAATCCCGTTTCAGGTTTCAGCCGGGCATATGCTTCAGTATCGGTAAGGAGCCATTCCCGCCCCTGAGCATTCGTCATAAACGGCTCGGTGAGCAATCAGGGGAAAAGGGGGATCTTTTTCCCTGATACGTAACATTTATATTATAAAAGCAGTTAACAGTTTACCCATAACGTCCAATCGCAAGAACGTTGAAAGTAGCAATATTCGGGGCCGGAGTCGCCGGCCTCAGTGCAGCCATCGAACTCGTCGACCGGGGCCATACGGTCGAGCTTTATGAAAAACGCAAGGTGCTCGGAGGAAAGGTCTCTGTCTGGAAGGACAGCGACGGTGACTCCATCGAATCGGGCCTGCACATCGTTTTCGGCGGCTACGCGCAGCTCCAGGAGTACCTCCGGAAAGTCGGCGCGGAACAGAACTACCAGTGGAAGGAGCATGCCCTGATCTACGCCGAGCCGGAAGGCCGGCAGTCCTTCTTCAGGAAGGCTGCGCTGCCGAGCCCCTGGGCCGAGGTCGTAGGCGGCCTTCAGGCCGACTTCCTGACCATGTGGGACAAGATTTCACTCATCAAAGGCCTCTTCCCCGCCCTTGCCGGCAACGAGGAGTACTTCCGCAGCCAGGACCACATGACCTACTCCGAATGGCACCGACTGCACGGGGCTTCGGAAAACTCCCTGCAGAAGCTCTGGAAAGCTATCGCCCTGGCGATGAATTTCATCGAGCCGAACGTGATCAGCGCGAGGCCGATGATCACCATATTCAAGTACTTCGGCACCGACTACGAAGCCACGAAATTCGGATTCTTCCGAAAGAACCCCGGCGAATCGATGATCGAGCCGATGCGCCAGTACATTCAGGGCAAGGGTGGCCGGATCTTCATCGACGCGCCGCTCAGCAGGTTCGAGCTGAACGGCGACCAGACGATCAGGAGCGCCGTGCTCAGGGACGGGCACAGGGTCGAGGCTGACGCCTACATCTCCGCCCTGCCGGTGCACAACGTCCGGAAAATCATCCCGAACGAATGGCTGCAGCACGACTATTTCAGGAACCTCCATGAGTTCGTCGGGAGCCCCGTGGCCAACTGCCAGCTCTGGTTCGACCGGAAAATCACCGATACGGACAACCTGATGTTCTCGCAGGGCACAACCTTCGCCACCTTTGCCGACGTATCCCTCACCTGTCCCGAAGATTTCCAGGCGGGCATGGGTTCGGCCAACGGCGGCAGCGTCATGAGCCTGGTGCTCGCTCCGGCACACCAACTGATGGAGCTGCCGAACGACGTGATCATCTCGATGGTCATGAAGGACATCCACGACCGTTTCCCGAAATCGCGGGATGCCAGGCTGCTCAAATCGACACTGGTCAAGATTCCGCAGTCGGTCTACAAGGCAGTACCCGACGTCGACAAGTTCCGGCCGGACCAGGTAAGCCCCGTGGGGAATTTCTTCCTCGCCGGCGACTACACCTACCAGCGCTACCTCGCCTCGATGGAAGGCGCGGCGCTGAGCGGCAGGCAGGTCGCTGAAAAGCTGCATGCCAAACTGGGCCGCTGACCTTTGCCAACCCCGAACAGGACACCAGCCATGTCAAATGACTCCGGCAGAAGCGATCAGACCGTCACGGCGCAGCAGAAAAGTCAGGCTGCAATGGCGGAGCATGACCCTGGCTGCGGCATTGCTCCATTCGGAGCCACCCTCGCAAGCCACGGCATCGCGCCACTCCGCCCGACAGGGACCGACATCCTCCAGGTCAACACCGGCTACCGGTGCAACCTCCGCTGCACCCACTGCCATGTCGATGCGCGACCCGACCGGACGGAGGTCATGAGCCGGGAAACCATGCATCAGTGCATCGAAGTGCTGAAATCGAACCCGGTCGGCACGCTCGACATCACGGGAGGAGCCCCCGAGATGAATCCCGATTTCCGCTGGTTCATCGAGGAGGCGAGGAGAGCGCGCCCCGACCTGAAGATACTGGTCAGAAGCAACCTCACCCTCCTTGTCGGCAACGGCAGCTTCAGCGACATTCCGCTTTTCCTGAAGGAGCGTCGCGTGAACCTCATCGCATCGCTCCCCTGCTACACCAGGGAACACGTCGACCGGCAGCGGGGAAACGGGGTCTTCGAACGCTCGATCGAAGCCCTGAAAATGCTCAACGGTATCGGCTACGGCGTCGCTGGCACCCCGCATGAGCTGAGCCTGGTCTACAACCCCGGCGGCCCCGACCTGCCTGGTTGCCAACACCAGCTCGAGGAGGAGTACCGTACACAGCTGCTGCAGGAGTTCGGCATCACCTTCACCAGGCTTTTCACGATCACCAACATGCCGGTCAGCCGCTTCCTGCAGAGCCTGATTGAGTCCGGCAGCTACTGCTCGTACATGGAGCTGCTCGCGGCGAATTTCAACCCTTCGGCCACCGGCTCGCTGATGTGCCTGAACACGGTTTCGGTTCGCTGGGACGGCATGCTCTACGACTGCGACTTCAACCAGATGCTCGACCTGCCGCTCGATCCCTCGACGCCGGGTCACATCGGATCACTCGACCGGCAGACGCTGCTGGACCGCAAGATCGCCATCGGCCAGCACTGCTACGGATGCACGGCCGGGGCCGGGTCGAGCTGCCAGGGCAGCCTCGTATGACTGCAAGGGACGAACGGCTGCTGATCGTCTTCTCGAAAAACCCCGTGGCCGGCCGGGTGAAGACGCGGCTGGCGGCATCGATCGGCGATCGGCAAGCCCTTGATGTCTACGATGCGCTTCGCGCCGTCACCGGTCAGGTGACATCAGAAGCTGACTGCACAAGGGCCGTATTCTATTCCGACTTCATCCCCGGGAAGGACCTTCTCCTGACCGGCGGCTCCGTTGGGTACCTGCAGGATGGAGATGACCTGGGAGAACGGATGCACCATGCCTTCACTGAAGGATTCCGGCTCGGATTCCAGCATGTGGCCCTGATCGGTACCGACTGCCCGGACCTCAGCGCATTCCTGATCGACCTTGCGTTCGAGGCCCTTGACGGACATGATGCCGTAATCGGCCCCGCCCGTGACGGAGGGTTCTACCTGGTCGGGTTGAACCGGCCGATGCCGGAACTCTTCCTCGGACGACAGTGGAGCACGCCCGAAGTGCTCCGGGATTCGCTCAGGATCCTCAGGGAACATCACCTGGATTGTGCCATCCTGCCGGCGCTGTCCGACATCGACACCATCGACGACCTCAGGGAGAGCGGACTGTGGCGCCAGGACTGAGCATCGTCATCCCGGCCTGGAACGAAGAGGCCGTCATCGGCCGGACACTCGAGACGGTCTGCGCCGCCACCGCCGGACGGAACGATGCGGAAATCATCGTGAGCGTCTCGGGCGATGACCGCACGGCGGAGATAGCCTCCGGGTTTCCGGTCGTCGTGTGCCATTCCGGGAAAGGGCGCGCCATCCAGATGAACACCGGCGCATCGAAGGCCCCGGGAAAGGTGCTCTACTTCCTGCACGCCGACACCACGCCCCCCACCACCTTCTGTGACGACATCCTCAACGCGGTCCGACAGGGGCACACTGCCGGCTGCTTCCGGATGGAGTTCGACGACCCGCACTGGATCATGCAGATTTACGGCTGGTTCACGCAGTTCCCCCTGGCCGTCTGCCGCGGAGGAGACCAGTCGCTGTTCATCACCAGGGAACTCTTCACGCAGATCGGCGGATTCGACGAAACGATGCAGGTCATGGAGGACATCGAGATCATTGAACGCATCCAGCGGCATGCGCAGTTCCACATTCTCGACCGCTGCGTCACCACCTCGTCAAGGAGATACCACGACAACGGCATGCTCAGGCTGCAGGCTGTTTTCGGCATGATCCACCTGATGTACGCCTTCGGTTACGACCAGGAAGAGATCAGGAAGTTCTACAGGGATTCCATCTCCTGATTTCCGTTTTTTTTCCATTTTCCTGCCGCCGGCACCCATCATGATTGTTAGTGATGCGTATTATTATTTCTTATATTTGAAAATACAGTCTCACGTTGCGAGGCTTTGCCCGCAACGGTCAATCGGCTATCAATTCCCGTCAAAACACAGCATGTCATGGCAACTGAAGAACAGAACAAGCCAGTAACCACGCCGAAACCGGCAACGTCAGCTCCGGAAACCAACGCAGGTAACGGAGATATGGCACACATCATTGGCAACATGGGCGTCCTGATCGACTCGGCAGTCGAATCGATGCAGGGCGTTATCAGCTCGGTCAGCTCGGCGACCGGCCAGCTCATCGAAGGTGTCACCACGACCATCAATTCCGAACCGGTCAAGGAGATCATCCAGAACGTCAACACCGCGACGGGCCAGCTCATCGAGGGGGTGACGGCGACACTTAAATCCGAACCTGTCCAGAACTCTTTCCACGAGCTCGGCAAGTTCTGGGAAGGCCTGATCTCGAACCTGAACACAACGGTCAATTCAGACCAGGTAAAGAACCTGTTCGACAACGTCAGCGCAGGAATGAACCAGCTGGTCGGAACTGTATTCTCCTCGGCCATGCCGCCGGCGTTCCTGACATCGGGTGATGACAAGAAGAAACACGTCCAGGAGATCCATTTCGTCAGCCCGAAAGAGACCCCTGCTCCAGTGAAGGTCGAAGCTCCGGCTGCGCCAGTAACCCCGGCAGCCAAACCGCAAGTCAGCTAAGCGTCTCCCGCTGAAAGCAATTCCGTCACAAGGGCCGCCACCCCCCACCTTAAGGCCCTTGAGACGAGAATTACCTTGCATGAAGTCATGCAAGCGACATAAACAGCCCCGAAACATACGAGACCGATCACATTGAAACCTGAAGAGACAATAATCTTACCGGAAAAAACGCCTGGAAGCAAGCTCGTACTGATCGCCGATGACGACAGCTCATCACGCAAGCTTCTCGGTCATTTCATCTCCAAGATGGGTCATACCGTCCTGTTCGCGGAAGACGGAGTCAGCTGCATCGAGACCATAAACGACAATTCGATCGACTTACTGCTGCTCGACATCAACATGCCGAAAAAAGACGGCTTCGACGTGATGAGCCACCTGTCCGAACGAAACCTCAAGATCCCGGTCATCATGGTCACGGCTTCGAACGAAATTCCCCTCGCCGTGAGATGTATCAAAATGGGGGCGTACGAATACCTTACCAAGCCACTCGATATCGAAAGGCTCAGAATCGTCTTCAGGAACGCCATCAAGGAGACCGTCCTGCAGAACGAGGTGCAGCAGCTCAAGAAGGAGCTTCGCTCCAAGGAGGTGTTCCGGCATATCATCGGCAGGAGCGGCGCGATCAAACGTGCCATGGAGCAGGCCATGCAGGTCATGGAGACCGACCTCAATGTACTTCTCCTCGGGGAGAGCGGCACCGGCAAGGAGCTCTTTGCGCAGGCAATACACCAGGGAAGCCGCCGCAAGACCGGTCCGTTCGTCTCGATCAACTGCGCAGCCATTTCCAGCGAACTGGCCGACAGCCTGCTGTTCGGCCATAAAAAGGGCGCCTTTACGGGAGCGAACAGCGATCACATCGGCTTTTTTGAACAGGCGGACGGAGGAACCATCTTCCTTGACGAGATCGGGGACATGAATTCCGAAATCCAGGCCAAGGTGCTCAGGGTACTCCAGGAGAGGAAAATCCGCCGGGTCGGGGAAAAAACGGAGAAATCGGTCGATTTTCGGGTCATCTCCGCAACGAACCACGATTTCGCCAGGGCCATCAACAACAATACCTTCCGGGAAGACCTCTATTACCGCCTCGAAGAGTTTCCGATCGGCATACCGCCGCTCAGGGACCGGAAAGAGGATATCCAGACACTGGCCAGGCATTTCCTCGAACAGTTCTGCAACGCCAACAACCTTGGCCCGATGCAGATAAGCGACAACACGCTTTCGAACCTGGGCGACTATCACTGGCCAGGAAATGTCCGTGAGCTGAAAAACGCCGTCCAGCGCGCGGCGGTAACGTCGAGGGGACAGGTGATCGAAAAACTGGTATCGTCGCTTCAGACCACACGGCACCATGAACCGTCACCAGTACAGACAGGCACCACCACGCCGTCATCGAACGAAAGGCCGGCCGAGGCTAAAACCGGCCCAGAAAGCTCGTTCACGATGGACGAACTCGAAAAGGCGGCCGTCCAGAAAGCTTTCGCCAACGCGAACGGTAATGCATCGAAGGCCGCAGAAAGCCTGGGCATCAGCCGGGCGACGTTCTACAGGAAGCTGAAAAAATACGGCATATCAGAATAATCGAAGGCACCTGCGATAAAGTCTCACAATGAGAACGCAGGGGCCTCATGGTGTAACGTATTGACCGGCATGACGGCAACAACGGAATACCAACTACAGTGCCTCCCGGCAATCATACCCTGCAAGTATATATCCAGAAACAAATTATGCCTTCAAGCCTAAAACGGCATTACCGTTGGCATTTTTTTTGCTATACCATATCAGGAGCGTCCGGTTTTGTGATGGCGAATTTGCCGTCTGTGTAACGGAATTACAGGCACTCCCCTTCAAACCGCTATCATGGCGGAATGAACCTGATATGAACCATTTTTTGTCCCTATACTTGAAAATCAACTTCTTTCGCAGCGTCGCCTTGTTGGTGGGAATCCTGTGCTTCCTTCTGTGCCATGCACCGGTGGAAGCGGCCGGAATCGTCGTGCTCGGCGACCTGAGCCGTGACTATCAGCTCAAACCCGGCCAGACCCATGAGGCCGTGATCGAACTGGAAAACAGGGACACTGCCGCCAAAACTGTCAGGGTGTACCTGGCCGATTACCGATACCTTGCCAACGGGGAAAGTCTGTTTCCCCCTGCCGGCACCACGGAACGCTCCAATGCCGGCTGGCTGACCTTCAGTCCGAAACTCCTGACCATTCCTCCAATGCAGAAGTCGCAGATCCGATATCTGCTCAGGGCGCCACGGGATCACACCAAAAAAGGCACCTACTGGAGCATGATGATGATCCAGGAGATCCAGGAACCGACGCCGATGAAAACGGAAAAGCCGGAAAGCACCGTAACGGTCCAGGCGTCACCAAGCCGTTACGGTGTCCAGATCATCACCAACATTGATAATACGGGCAGGATCGGCCTCGAATTCACCTCGGCGACCATCCAGAGCAAAAACCTGAAAAGAATCCTGTCGGTCGACATCGAAAACAAAGGCACAAAGCTGGCCCGTCCTGAAATGTGGCTGGAAGTCTATACCGGCAGCGGGCAGAAAGCCGGCAGGTTCATCACCGATCAGGGAACCATCCTCCCTGGCTGCAGCGTCCGGAGGGAGATCGACATCTCATCCCTTCCGAAAGGCTCCTATAACTCGCTGTTCATCGCCGATTGCGGCAGCAAGGACGTCTTCGGCCTCGAAATCAAGCTTGTGCTCGAAGGGGAGCCCGAAACCAAACAGCTCCACCTCCTCAAGAACTGAACGCTCAGACGCCGGTGTGACCGAACCCCCCTGCTCCGCGCGGGGTCTCAGAAAGCTCGCCGACCTCCTCGAACTCGACCCGGTCGACCCTCGCGACCACCATCTGCGCGATACGGTCTCCATGGCTGACCGTGAAAGGCTCCTTCCCGTAATTGATCAGGATCACCTTGACCTCCCCACGATAATCGGCATCGATGGTCGCTGGCGTGTTGGGCAGCGAGATCATGTGCCGAAGTGCCAGGCCACTTCTCGGGCGAAGCTGCGCCTCGTATCCTTCGGGTAACTCGATGGAGAAGCCGGCAGGAACGAGCGCGGTCGAACCGGGGGCTACGGTAAACGGCAAATCCAGGCAGGCAGAAACGTCCATGCCTGCCGCATGAGCGGTTGCATAGGCAGGCAGGATCGCCTTTTGATTCAGTCGAACTATTTTTACCTTTATCATCTGTACGAAGCTTTGGTTGCAGGCTCATTAAAGCCGGGATTCCGAATGACCAATAATACAAAAAACCCCTGATTTGAACCCTCTCGACAAAGTTTATGCCCTGGCGTTCGGCGCCCATCCTGACGACGTCGAACTCTCATGCGGCGCGACGCTCCTGAAAATCATCGATGAAGGCCTTCGCGTGGCGGTCTGCGACCTGACGGGAGGGGAGATGGGTACGCTCGGCACCGTCGAAACGCGAAGGGCCGAGGCATTCCATGCCAGCGAGCTTATGGGCTACTCGTCGCGGGAGATACTGGACCTCGGCGACTCCGAACTGTTCTACACGCAGGAAAACCTGCGCGAGATCATCCGCATCGTCAGGAAGTACCGACCGGATACGGTGTTCTGCAATCCTCCGGAAGAGCGACATCCCGATCATATGAAAGCATCTCGACTGGTGCGCGACGCCTGCTTCTACGCCGGGCTGAAACGGATCGAAACCAGCCTCGACGGCCAACCTCAGCTACCGCACCGGCCACGCCACCTGTTCTATTACCTCCAGTTCAGGCAGACCGAGCCGGACATCGTCGTGGATGTCTCGTCCACCTTCGAACGTTCACGGGAAGGCGTCATGGCATTCGGCTCGCAGTTCCACCGGGATGAAAAGAGCGGCGAACCGGTGACACTGATCAACAGAAAAGAGTTCCTGACCGGCCTGGAGGCAAGGGCCCACGCCCTGGGGGAACAGATCGGAGCGAAGTACGGTGAGGGGTTCCTGCTTGCCGGCACGCTCGCCGTACACGATTTTTCAGGGATGTTCGCTCCGGTATCCTGATATTGATGCGAACAGCATCCGGAACTTCCCGAGCCAATTGAAGACCTCCATGAAAAAACCGCTGACCGCCATTGCCGCACTGCTTTTCCTGATGCTGTTTGCCAGCTGCGGCCGCAACTCCCCCGAAAAGCTCAGGTCGAACCATATCGTGGTCGGCATCGCGGCGGACTTCGACCACCTGAATCCCCTGCTCATCCAGCTCTCGCTCTCCCGCGAACTCTGTTCGATGATCTACCCTTCGCTGGTCAGGCCGACCTACGACCGGGCGAGCGGCACCATCAGCTACCAGCCTAACGCCGCACGCAGCTGGGAGTTCTCCAGTGACGGCCTGGGCGCCACATTCCACCTCGACGGCAGGGCCGTCTGGGAGGACGGGAAAAGGGTCACCTCGCACGACTTCAGCTTCTCTTACCGCCTCTATGGCAACCCTGCCGTCGCCAGCAGCCGTCAGGACTATCTGCACGACCTGCTCCTGCGACCGGATGACAAGCCCGACTTCGAGCGGGCGGTGCAGACGCCGGACGACTCGACACTGGTGCTGAGGTTCAGGCGCCCGATGGCCCCCTCCATCGTGCTCGACCACTTCAACGACCTGATGCCTGTGGCCGAACATCTCTTCAGATCCTTCAGGCCGGAAGAGCTGCGCCCGAGGGCCGCCGAGCTGCCGATCATCGGAGCGGGCCCATTCAGGGTCAGGGAGTGGCGCCGCCAGTCGAAGCTGGTGCTGGTCTCCAGCCCCTCCTCCTCGCTCCCCCGGCCCGCAGCGACCGGCATGGTCACCTTCCTTGTGGTGCCGGAATACACCACACGCCTTACCATGCTGAAGTCAGGGCAGATTGACGCCCTGATCGGAGCAGGCGGCATCGCGCCCAAGGACGCGGCCGAAATGAAGCACACCAACCCCGAAGTCTCGATACTTCCGGTCACGAACCGATATTTCGACAGCGTCGTATGGCTGAACATCGACGCGGAGGCCTGGCGCAGCGGAAAAACCGTCAGGCCACACCGACTCTTCGGCGACCGGAGGGTACGGCAGGCCATGACCTTCGCCATCGACCGTCAGGCCATCATCGATGGATTCATGGGCCCCGAGCATGCCGTCGTGGTCAACACGACCCTCTCGCCGGCCTACACGGCGATCCAGGACAGGACGCTGCACGGCTACGACTACGACCCGGAAAAGGCGCTATCCCTGCTGAAGGCGGCAGGCTGGTCCCCGGGACCGGACGGCATCCTCCAGAAGAACGGCCTGAAATTCTCCTTCGAACTGGCCGCGCCGACGGGAAATCCGAGGCGGAACTATGCGGCTACCATCATCCAGCAGAACCTGAGGGAGATCGGTATCGACTGCCGGCTCAGGTTCGACGAAAGCCTCATGTTCCTCAAGAACCAGAACGAGTTCCGTTACGATGCCGCCCTCTCCGGACTGGCCGCCGAAACGCTGCCATTCCAGCTCGTCATCTGGGGTTCCGATTTCCAGAACCGCCCCTTCAACTCCTCAGCATTCCAGAACGCGCGGCTCGACAGCGTCGTGGCGGAACTGACCGGCCCGCTCCCGAAAGAGCGGCAAGCCTCGGCCTGGAAAATCTACCAGCAGATCCTGCACGAGGAGCAGCCGAGGACATTCCTCTACTACTACGATGAACTGGAGGGCTTCAACCGGCGGCTGCGCGAAGTCCGGCCGAGCATGTTCGCGACCCTCGCAAACCTCTATGAATGGAAGGTTGACTGATTTTACTATATTCAACGACGTTTTGGCATCCCTCCGCACGGGATGCGCTAACCACCATTGACCAATTCAGCAACATGCCCCGTTATACCCCGGAACAGCTCCAGAAGCGCAATGCCTCCGTATGGACGAAAGTGCAGGGAATCCTCGCTCCGATCCAGTTCCTCATCTTTCTGGCCGGTCTGACGGTCACCTGGCTCTACACGAAAGAGATCTGGGTCACCGATTTCGGATGGATCACCTTCTTTGTCACGCTCAAGACCTTCATGCTCGTCCTGATCTTCGTGACGGGCGGCTTTTTCGAACAGGAGGTGTTCGGCGCCTTCGCCTTCGCCCCCGAGTTCTTCTGGGAGGATTTCGGAAGCGCCATCGCCATGGTGGTCCATGTCTCCTATTTCATCCTGTTCTGGATGGGGCTGGAAAAAAACATCCTCATCTGGACTGCCCTGTTCGCCTATCTGAGCTACCTGATCAACGCAGCGCAATTCGTCATCAGGCTGCTGCTTGAAAAGCACAATGAAAAAAAGCTCAAGGCAAAAAAGGCGGCATGATTCCAAAGCAGACCCACCAGCAATGAACAAATCGAAAGCAATCGTTTTCAGCGGGGTACAGCAGATCGAACTCAGAGAGGTCACGCTCAAGCCCGTGTCATCGACCGATGTACTGGTAGAGACCTGGTGGTCCTCGATCAGCACCGGAACGGAGAAGATGGCCCTGAACGGACTGATTCCCTCACCGCCATTCATCTTCCCGTTCATTCCCGGATATGAGACCGTCGGCAAGATCGTCGAGGTCGGTGACCACGTCAATCAGAGCCTTATCGGCAAGTTCGCCTATGTGGCAGGGTCGTTCGGCTACCAGGATGTCAATGCAGCGTTCGGCGGGGCATCGCAGTATATCGTCTGCCCGGTCGAGAGCATCACGACCCTCGACGGCATAGACAACCCGCAGTGCGGAATCGCCCTCCCTCTCGGCGCCACGGCTCTGCATATCGTCGACCTGGCCAGCGTGAAGGGCAAAAAGGTGCTGGTGCTGGGACAGGGCGCGGTCGGCATTCTTGCCGCCGAACTGTCGAAGCACCTGGGCGCCAGCCTGGTGGCGGTCACCGAACCTCACCAGAACCGTCTCCGCGTCTCGACGGCAGACCTCAGGGTAAACCCCGCCAAGCAGGATGTTTCCGCCGCGCTCGCCGGCCATGAGTTCGATGTACTCATCGACAGTACCGGCATTATGAGTGCCATCGAGACGGGGCTCCGTTTCGTGCGTTTCCATGGAACGGTGATATTCGGCGGCTATTACCAGCGGATGAACATCGACTACTCCCAGGCGTTCGACAAGGAGCTGTCGTTCATCGCCGCACGCCAGTGGGCCAAAGGCGACCTGCAGCGGGTCAGGGAGCTGATCGCCGCCGGCAAACTGAAGGCCCAGAAAATCTTCACCCACAGTTGCACGGTCGATGACGACCTGAAGGCGGCCTACGCGCAGGCCTTCGCCGACCCCGACTGCCTGAAGATGATCATCAACTGGAAACCGGCAGCGGGCGCCGCATCCTGCAGCAAGGGAACGTGACCTGACATGGCACCAAGAACCATCGCTATCTACGGCAAAGGCGGGATCGGCAAGAGCTTCACGACCACGAACCTCAGCGCAACCTTCGCCCTGATGAACAAGCGGGTGCTGCAGCTCGGCTGCGACCCCAAGCACGACTCGACCACCTCGCTGTTCGGAGGGATCTCCCTGCCGACCGTGACCGACGTGTTCGCTGAAAAGAACGCCCTGAACGAGAAGGTCTCGGTCAGCGACATCGTCTTCCGAAGGGAGATCCCCGGATTCCCCCAGCCCATCTACGGTATCGAGCTCGGCGGTCCCCAGGTCGGCCGCGGTTGCGGCGGCCGAGGCATCATCTCGGGATTCGACGTGCTCGAAAAGCTCGGCATCTTCGACTGGGACATCGACGTCATCCTGATGGACTTCCTCGGCGACGTCGTCTGTGGAGGCTTCGCCACCCCGCTCGCCCGCTCACTGAGCGAAGAGGTGCTGCTGGTGACCAGCAACGACCGTCAGTCGATCTTCACCTCGAACAACATCTGCCAGGCCAACAACTATTTCAAGACCATCGGAGGGCGGTCAAGGCTGCTCGGGCTCATCGTCAATCGTGACGACGGCAGCGGCATGGCCGAGAGGTATGCTGCTGCAGCCGGCATCAACGTGCTCATGAAGGTGCCGTACAACCTTGCGGCCCGTGATATGGACGACAGCTTCGACTTCGCCGTCAGGCTTCCGGAGATCCGGGAGCGGTTCGAGCGGCTCGCCACGGACATCATCGAAAACAGGATCGTGCCAAGCGAGGCCAGGGGCCTCGATTTCAGGGAGTTCGTCAGGCTTTTCGGCGAGGTGAGCGAAGAGCTGCCGGCGCCGGCAACCGCCGAAGAGCTCTTCTCACGAAGCGCCCCGGAAGTGAAACCGGAAAACGGGATTGACAGGGAGACACCCGGGCCCGTCCAGGACGCCGAACGCCAGCGGCTGCTCGACTGCATCTCGCGACTTCCCGATCCGGAGCGGGAAGTCTGTTCACTGCTTGAAATCGAACGGAAAAGCCCGGCCGAAATCGCTCTCATCAAAAACCTCGGTGAAGGCGAGATCGATGAACTGATCTCTAAAGCCAGGCGCAACCTGAAAAAGCTGTTTTTCGAGAGCTGAACGCCCCCCCCTCCTCCACCTGGTGAATCAGGCTGTTTCCTTTACAATTACTGATCCTTTGTGTACATTTCAACAGTACACATCAGCGATGGCATATAGATTTAACAGTGTACCTGCGCCCCCCTTTGCAGTCTCCCCCTCTCCGGCATAGCCGGAAATCGCCATTGCGTTTTTCCGAACCTCCGTGGCCGCCATGCACGACATGCGGTATCGGTTTGTCACGGCAAGAATTCAAAAGAGAACCGGAATCATGACCCGCGTTAAGGCCACCTGCCAACAAGGTCCGCTGCATGACAACGACTGAATCCGTAAATCCTCGACGGGTCGCCGACAACCTGAGGCTCACCCTGTCTCTCACCTGGAGCCTGGCGATCGCATTTTCCCTCGGAATCTCCGCATGGCAGATGCACCAGGCGGTCCATAACATCGCCACTGAACATGCCCGCCAGGCATTCGACAAGGAGATCGGGTTCAGGAGATGGAACGAGTTCACTGACAAGTCGTTCACCATCGTGGAGCAGCCGGGCCAGACATCCATGCCGTTGGACCTGTTCATGAACAGGACGATCATCAGCCCCTCCGGGAGGGTCATCTCGACGGCAAATATCGCCAACGTGCCCAACCGGTTCCACAGCCCCGTCAGGGAACGGGAAGAGTTCGGAAGCCGTCTGAGCGGCTTCGTGCCCACCCTGCCTGAAAACAATCCCGATGCATGGGAAAGCAATGCCCTGGCATCGTTCCGAAACGGACAAACCGAGACCGTCTCCATCTATCGCAACGGCACAAAGGAGTATCTGCGCCTGATGCGGCCGCTCCTGGCAAAAAAATCCTGCCTGCAGTGCCATGCAACACAGGGTTTCCGGAGCGGAAGCGTCATCGGCGGCCTGAGCGTCATGCTCCCCATGGATATTTACCGCACCTCGGAAAGCCACCAGCTCGCCGTCCTTTCGTTCGGGCACTTCCTGTTCTGGATGCTTGGCCTCGTCGGCATCCGCCTTGGCACAAGGAAAATCAGCCGGTCAAGGGAAAAGCTGCAGTTGCTGCTCGAACACACCGAACAGCTCAACAGGGTACTGGCCGAAGAGACCGACCGGGCAAACGCCCTCGCGGACAAGGCCCGGAAGGCCAGTGCCGCGAAAAGCGAGTTCCTTGCCAACATGAGCCACGAGATACGCACTCCGATGAACGCCATCATCGGCATGGCCGAACTCATGAACGAAACCGAGTTGACCCCGCGTCAGCAGCACTACGTGTCGATGTTCCAGTCCGCCGGTGAAAACCTCCTGAACATCATCAACGACATCCTCGACATTTCGAAGGTCGAAGCGGGCCATCTCGAGCTCGAACAGACCGGGTTCGACCTTGCCGACCTTGTCGTCAGCACCTGCGACATCATGGTCGACCGGGCTTCGAGCAAGGGGATCGAATTCAGCATCGTCAACGGCAGCCGGCTTCCGGAATTCGTCATCGGCGACCCGGCGCGAATTCGCCAGGTCCTCGTCAACCTGGTCGGCAACGCCGTAAAGTTCACGAAAAAAGGGGCCATCTCGGTTTCGTTCGATGTCGCCGATCCGTCGGGAGACCCGGATCCGGCATCCCCCCGCACAACCAGAATCAGGTTTTCCGTGAGCGACACGGGTATCGGCATCCCCGAGAACAAGATCCTGATCATCTTCGACAACTTCACGCAATCCTCCTCCTCGACGACCAGGGAGTACGGCGGAACCGGCCTCGGACTTGCCATTTCAAAACGCCTGGTCAACCTGATGGGTGGGGAGATCTCCGTGACAAGCCGTGAGGGCGAAGGAAGCTGCTTCACCTTCACGCTGCCGCTCGTCGTTTCCGAATTACCCGAACCGGGATCGAGAAACGAACCTGCGGACATCAACGGATCCTGCATCCTCGTGGTGGACGACAACCCGGCAAACCGCGAAATCCTGAGGGAGACACTTTCGGGGGCGGGCGCACTCGTCACGGAAGCTGAAAACGGCCTCAAGGCGATGGAGGCATTCGAAAAGGCGCGAAACATCGGCGCACCGTTCGAGCTCGTCGTACTTGACGGAAGGCTTCCCGACATCGGCGGCTCGGAGGTCGCCGAAAAAATCCGCAAGGACAAACTGCTCAACACCGCCTGCCTCCTGCTCAGTTCGGATCCACAGAAAGAGGATTTCACGATCTTCCGCGAACTGGGCCTGCCCACGCCGCTGGTCAAGCCGGTCAAGCGACAGGCGCTGCTCGAAGCGGTCAGCCTCGCCCTGGCAGCCAAACGCAGCCCGGAAGGCAAGGGCAACGAAAAAAGGAAGCTCCTGATCGCAGAGGATAACCCGGACAACCAGATGCTGATCACGGCATTCCTTGCCGAATCACCCCATGATGTAGACATGGCAATCAACGGTGTCGAGGCGGTCGAAAAATTCAGGAACAACAGCTACGACCTGGTGCTCATGGACATCCAGATGCCGGTCATGGACGGGTATGAAGCCACCAGAAGGATACGTTTGTTCGAAAAGGAGTCTCATGAGGTCAGGACGCCGATCCTTGCACTGACGGCCCATGCCACGACCGAGGAGCGGCAGAAATGCCTCGACGCGGGATGCGACGGACACCTTACCAAGCCGATAAAGAAATCAAAGCTGCTGGAAGCGATCCGCTACTGCAGTCGGCCCTCAGAGAAAGAATCTTGAAGCAATAACATAAAAACGACAGGAGCAGTACCGTAATGGCCGAACAGGAGATCGTCAACATCGACAGTGAACTCGAATACCTCATCCCGGAATATCTGGATGGAAGGCGAAAGGACGCCGCATCGATCGCGGAAGCATTGCTGAGGCAGGACTTCGAATCGATCAGGATACTGGGGCACAACATGAAGGGAACAGGAGGGGGTTACGGCTTCGACGCCATCACCATCATCGGTGGGGAGATACAGCAGGCAGCAATTTCCGGAGACGCCGGCACCCTTGAACGACTGGCCGGCGAACTCGCGGATTATCTTGGTCGAGTGACTGTCAGGTACGTCTGATCAATCCATGGCCTTGGCTCTCTTGACGGCCTTGGCGCGCATATCGGAGTTGAGGATCTTTTTCCTGATCCTGATGTTCTCGGGGGTCACCTCCATCAACTCGTCGTCGTTGATGAACTCAAGCGACTGCTCAAGGGAGAGCCTCTTTGGCGGGGTCAGTCTCATGGAATCGTCGGACCCGGAAGCGCGCATGTTGGTGAGCTTCTTGGTCTTGCAGATATTGAGCGTGATGTCGAGGTCACGAGTCGACTCTCCGACAACCATGCCTTCGTACACCCTGGCGTTCGGCCCGATGAAGAAGGTCCCGCGATCTTCAAGACTCGACAGGGCATAGGCCACGGCCACACCGGTTTCGCCCGACACCAGCGCGCCGGTCTCACGGGTAGGGAGCTTGCCCTTGAACGGCTGGTAACTGTGAAACACGTGCGACATGATCCCCTCGCCTTTGGTGTCGGTAGTGAATTCGAGGTTGTAACCAATGAGTCCCCTGGTCGGAATTTCGAACTCAAGTCGGTTCATGCCTCCGCGAAGCGTGCCCATGTGGGTCATTTCAGCCTTCCTGCGGCCCATCTTCTCGATGACCACACCGGTGTATTCTTCTGGAATGTCGATCGTCACATGCTCAACCGGCTCCATCTTGACCCCGTTCTCCTCACGGATGATCACCTCGGGCCTCGATACAGCCAGTTCGTAGCCTTCACGCCTCATGGTTTCGATGAGCACCGAAAGATGAAGCTCACCGCGGCCCGAAACCCTGAAGGTATCGGCGCTGTCGGTCTCCTCGACGTTAAGTGCGACGTTGGTCATGATCTCTTTCATCAGGCGCTCCCTGATCTTGCGGCTGGTCACCTCTTTGCCCTCCTGGCCGGCAAACGGAGAGTCGTTCACAGAGAAGAGCATCGACAGGGTCGGCTTGCTGATCTCGAACGATTCGAGAAAATCGGGCTGATCCGAAGAAGCGAGCGTTTCGCCGACATTGGCGATGGCAATACCTGCAATGGCGACGATGTCACCTGCGTAGGCCTCCTGGACTTCTACGCGCTGCGTCCTGTCGAACAGGAAAACCTTCGTGGCAGTACCCTTTCCGACGACCCCGTCCTGAGTCACCAGCGAAAGCTGCGAGCCGGGAGAGACCTTGCCCCTGCGTATGCGGCCGATAACGATCTTGCCGATATAGTCATTGTAATCGAGGCTGGTCACCAGCATCTGGAAACCTTCATCATCATGGGCTTCCGGAGGAGGAATCTCCTTGACGATCATGTCGAGCAGCAGGCTCATGTCGCCATCAGGGTCATCCATGCTGTATTTGGCGATACCGTTCTTGGCGGAGGTGAATATGTAAGGGAAATCGAGCTGCTCCTCTTCGGCGCCAAGCGCGATGAACAGGTCGAGCACCTGGTCGTGCACTTTGACCGGGTCGGACTGGGGACGGTCGATCTTGTTGATGACCACGATCGGCTTCAGGTGCAGCTCAAGCGCCTTGCGAAGCACAAACTTGGTCTGGGGCATCGGCCCCTCGAAGGCATCGACGAGCAGAAGCACGCCATCGACCATCTTGAGGATACGCTCCACCTCACCGCCGAAATCGGCGTGACCGGGAGTATCGACGATGTTGATCTTGCAACCCTTGTGCTGGGCAGCTGCATTTTTCGAGAAGATGGTGATGCCCCGCTCCCTCTCCTGGGGGTTGGAGTCAAGCACCCTGACGCTCACCTGCTGGTTGTCCCTGAAAGCGCCGGTCTGCTGAAAAATTGAATCAACAAGGGTGGTCTTGCCATGATCGACGTGGGCGATAATGGCGATATTGCGAATATTCTGTTTCCTGCTCATCTTTTTGCGACAAATAAGTATATTAAAAATCCATGCGGGCCGAATATACACTTTTTCCCTTGAATTACAGGCCTGAATGAATATTTGCGAATTCAGACAGGGTCCGCACCGCTCCTTGCGGTTATCCGGAGTCTGTTCCCATCGAACGATTCCCATCCTTCGCGCTTATGGCTAACATATTTCTTGACAACAGTATACTCTTTGCCTTAACGCAAATCGTACCGCTGTTGTACATCGTTACGGCCTCCCTTTACGGCGTCCATTTCTTCAAGGAACTGCCAATTGCCGGGAAGCTCAAACAGCCCGCGCTGATCCTGACCGTCATCACCCATTTCGCCGACCTCGGCGTGCTCACCTCAGTAGAGGGCTACCGCCTCAGCTATTCTGCCTACAACCTCATGAGCATGGTGGCCCTGACGCTCACGATCACCTACATGTTCATAGAACTCACCACAAAGAGCGACAAGACCGGATTTTTCGTCATCTCCTTCGCAGCCGTCTCCGCGCTGTTCACCTCCTTCCTGGCTTCGCAATCATCCGGGAGCGGGCCTGCGTTCAGCGGCATCGGTATCGGTGTGCACCTCATATCGTCGATATTCGGGTTCAGCTCCATCGCCATCGCCGGAATATACAGCGGCCTCTACCTGGTGCTCTACCGCCAGATCAGGCTTAACCGTTTCGGCCTGCTCTTCCAGCGCCTGCCTAACCTCGAGGCGCTCGAGCTGCTGATCATGCACGCCGTCGCGTTCGGGTTCTTCTTCCTGACGATCACGCTGATTGCCGGCGGCATCCAGGAACGCGCATCGGGCGAGAGCATCAACCTGCTTGAACCGAAGCTGATCACGCTCATCACCATCTGGCTGCTGTATGGCATCAGCCTGTTCATCCGGCCGTTGTTCGGATGGGACACCAAGCACATGGCCGTCCTGCTCATCGCCCTGTTCGTACTGATCACGTTGCTGCTTTTCCTGATGAGCATCGTAACCCCGACATTCCACGGGCTGACCTTTTAGCAATTGACAATTTGAAAATTTAAGCCGTATGGGATATATTAACACTCCTTGTGTTCTACCCCATACAGCTCTTTCTGGCGCAGCATATAACCGGCTCACTTAAAACAACCCTGCTATGAACATCATTTCAGTTGGTGTCAACCATAAGACTGCACCCATTGAAATCCGCGAAAGAATCGCACTTTCAGAAGTTCAAAACAAGGAATTCGTTACCGACCTGATTTCGAGCGGCCTGGCCAGCGAAGCCATGGTGGTCTCAACATGTAACCGTACCGAGCTCTATGTCGTTCCGGCCATGCAGGAGGTCAACTGCGACTACCTCAAGGAGTACCTGATCTCATACAAGGACGCCCGCAAGGAGGTCCGCCCCGAACACTTCTTCAACCGTTTCTACTGCGGCACGGCACGCCACCTGTTCGAAGTCTCGAGCGCCATCGATTCACTCATCCTCGGCGAAGGCCAGATCCTCGGCCAGGTCAAGGATGCTTACCGCATCGCGGCCGAGATGGGCACGGCAGGCATCCTCCTCACCAGGCTCTGCCATACGGCATTCAGCGTGGCCAAGAAGGTCAAGACCAAAACCAAGCTTATGGAAGGCGCGGTTTCAGTCAGCTATGCAGCCGTCGAACTTGCCCAGAAGATCTTCTCGAACCTCTCCATGAAAAAGGTGCTGCTCATCGGCGCCGGCGAAACCGGAGAGCTCGCAGCCAAGCATATCTACGCGAAGAACGCACGCAACATCGTCATCACCAACAGGACGCAGTCGAAGGCCGAATCCCTCGCCGAGGAGCTGGGCACCAACCGCGTACTGCCTTTCGAGACCTATAAAGAGCACCTGCACGAGTTCGACATCATCATCACGGCCGTCAGCACCAAGGAGTACATCCTCACCGAGCCCGAAATGCAGCAGAGCATGGCTCGTCGCCGCCTGAAACCGGTGATCATCCTTGATCTCGGCCTGCCGAGGAACGTCGATCCCGAGATTTCGAAGCTCCAGAACATGTTCCTCAAGGACATCGATGCCCTGAAGCATATCATCGACTCCAACCTCGACCGTCGCCGCGCGGAACTGCCCAAGGTCAACGCCATCATCGAAGAGGAGCTTGTCGCATTCGGCCAGTGGATCAACACCCTCAAGGTACGCCCGACCATCGTCGACCTTCAGTCGAAATTCATTGAAATCAAGGAGAAGGAGCTCGAACGCTACCGCTACAAGGTGAGCGAAGAGGAGCTCAGGCGCATGGAGCACCTGACCGACAGGATCCTGAAAAAGATCCTGCACCATCCGATCAAGATGCTAAAGGCCCCGATCGATACCGCCGACACCATCCCCAGCAAAGTCAACCTCGTCAGGAACATCTTTGACCTTGAAGAGCCTAACCAGTCACACCAATAAAATCTGTAATCGAATTGAAAAAAGAGATTATCATCGGAACTCGCTCCAGCCCTCTTGCCTTGTGGCAGGCCGAATTCACCAAGGCAGAGCTCTCGAAGCATTTTCCTGAACTCAACATCACCCTGAAGCTGGTGAAAACCACGGGTGACGTGCTGCTCGACTCGCCCCTTTCCAAGATCGGGGACATGGGCCTGTTCACGAAGGACATCGAAAAACACCTGATCGCAAAGGAGATCGACCTGGCCGTGCACAGCCTGAAGGACGTCCCGACCGGTACGCCTGAGGGTCTCATGATCACCTCGTTCACCGAGCGTGAGGATACCCGCGACGTCATCATCTCGAAGTCCGGCAAAGGCATCAAGGACCTTCCCCCGAACGCAAGGATGGCCACGAGCTCCCTGCGCAGGATGTCGCAGCTGATGAGCATGCGTCCCGACCTCCAGATCCTCGACATCAGGGGCAACCTCAACACCCGCTTCAAGAAGTTCGACGACGGCGAGTTCGACGCCATGATGCTCGCCTACGCAGGCGTCTTCCGCCTCGAATTCAGCGACCGCATCTCCGAGATCCTTCCCCACGACCAGATGCTTCCTGCTGTCGGCCAGGGTGCGCTCGGCATCGAGACCCGCGTCGACGACATGGAGACCCGAGAGATCGTCCGCGTGCTCAACGACGACAACACCGAAATCTGCTGCCGTGCGGAGCGCGCCCTCCTCAGGCATCTGCAGGGTGGCTGCCAGATCCCGATCGGATGCTACGGCTCCTATGTCGCCGGCACGCTGAAGCTGCTTGCCTACGTCGGATCGGTGGACGGCAAGACCGCTATCCGCAACGAAGCGACCAGGCCGGTCAACACTCCGGAAGAGGCTGAAGCCGTCGGTATCGAACTCGCAGAAATCCTGCTGTCGATGGGAGCCGAAAAGATTCTCGCCGACATCCGCAAGACCCGCTGATGAAAAAAACGGTCCTCGTCACGCGCCCGAAGCATCAGGCTGAGCCTTTTGTGAGGGCGCTCGCCGGGTACGACCTGGACTCCGTCGTCTTCCCGACGATCGAGATCAGGCCGGTTGACGGCTGGACGGTGCCAGACCTCAGCCGATTCGCCGGAATCTTCTTCACCAGCGCCAACAGCGTACAGTTCTTCCTCGAAAGACTTCTCGAACAGTCACCGGCAGAGCTGCCGAACCTGCAGAAATCAAAGGTCTGGGCGGTCGGCAAGACCACCGGCGGCGACCTGGAGAAGCACGGCGTCAAAACCGAACCCCTCCCGAAAATCGCCGATGCCGTCAGCCTCATGGCAGGCATTAATCCCGAAGAGATCGAAGGCAAAACCTTCCTTTTCGTGCGCGGAAACCTCTCGCTCGGCACCATACCGCTGCTGATCGTCGAACGTGGCGGAACCTGCGTGGAGCTCACTGTCTACGAGAACATCCAGCCTTCACAGGAGGACACCGAACAGGTCAAAAACCTGCTTCTCGAAGGGAAGCTCGACTGCCTCTCCTTCACCAGCCCTTCGACAGCCATCAACTTCTTCGAGGCGATGGGTTCGAAAACCGTGCCCGAAGGGGTACTCATCGCGGCCATCGGCACCACCACCTCCGGAGCCCTCGAAAAGCTCGGCATCAAAGTAGACATCATCCCCGAATATTTCGACGGCCCGAACTTCGCCATAGCCATAGCGAGCAGGCTCGCGAGTGGCAAGTGACAAGATATTTTCTTGTATCGTCATTCGCCATTCCGACCTGTGTCATCCTGAACGAAGTGAAGGATCCATCCCAATCCCTCACTTATCGGCAATCCAGGATGGATGCTTCTCCCGACAAGTCGGTATCAGCATGACATACCAAAACATCACCCGTCACGAGTAAAGAGTCACGCAATTCACTCAACATCAGGGATGTCGTCGATGTAGCCGACGAAGATCGTCTGTGGTTCCGTCTCCGGCTCCTGCTCTTTTGGCGACGTGGCTGCAGGGGCCGATAAGGCCGGCTTTGGAATGGGTTCGGGTTGCCGGACCGGCACAGGAGGCTCTCCGAACAGTAGAAGCTGGCGCGCGGCAAGGGCGGTGTCGGCAGTTGCATCATCGAAAGGTTCCGCCTCGATGAGCTGCGGAGCACCCGCCATACCGGACATTGCGGCTGAATCCTCACTCACGGGCTTCGGCGTTTTCTTCGGCCCCCTCGAGCGCCCTCCCCTCGATCCATATCCGGCCATCTCCCGTTCGATCGACTCCTTCACGGAGTCTTCGACCTCGATGCGTATGGCGTGCAGCAGCCGGATCGATTCAGCGCGGAGTTCGGCCATTTCGCGGCGCAACGAATTGCCGACCCTTTCGATCTCAGCTCGTTCGCGCCCGGGCCATCCGCTGACCATCATGGCGACGATGGCGACAAGCAGCAGAAGAATGATGACCAGAAGGATGATAATCGTCATCTCAGCCGCGCCCCCCTTTTTCGATTCCGACCAGTAACGCGCGGCCCATCGGCAGGTTTGCGCTGACCAGTCCCTGACCGTCGATGATCGACCGGCCCTGATAGTCGAAACAGCAACCACCAGCCTCAGTCACGATCGGGATGATCGCCGCGCAATCCCATGGGCTCATGATCTTGTCCACAGCGACCTCGGCCCGTCCTGAGGCGACGAGCATGTGCCCGTAGCAGTCGCCCCACCCCCTGACGAGCCCGGCCTCCGTCCGCAGTCGATCGACAGGATGAAGCGATGGCGGGTCGAGCAGGTACTCCCTCTCGGTGAAAACCACCGTGGCCTGTGCCGTTTCGGAAATCTCAGAGACGCTGACGGCAGAGCCGTTCATGAAAGCCCCGCAACCCTCTTCAGCATGATAGAGCTCACCGAGTGCCGGAAAATTGACGACGCCAAGGCGCAGCTCCCCATCGATCTCAAGCCCGATCATCACGCCGTAAAGCGGCACGCCGTGGATGAACGAACGGGTTCCGTCGATCGGATCGATGATCCAGCGCCGTCCGTTACCCGAAGGGCGCTCGTCGAACTCCTCGCCGAACAACCCGTCTCCCGGAAAACGGGAGCTGATCCCCTGCCGGATCAGCTCCTCGGCCTTTCGATCGGCCTCCGTAACCGGCGTAGCGTCACGTTTGGAGAAAACCTGGAGGGATTTGCGGCCGAAATATCCGAGTGTTAGCTTTCCGGCCTGTTCGGCCATTTCGATGGCGAGCTGAAGGTCTGGGGTCATGGGCGAGAATCTTCAAATAGTTGAACGTGACACGGGAATATAATCAACGGCAGGGTTACGTCATGCGCGTTTCCTTTTGCGCCCGAAACGTCAACGCCATGCACATTTCATCCACCGTCAAGCTTCACGATATCCACTGATTTTCTTATCTTTGGTTTTTCCAAAACAAAATCATTCCGAAACATGAGCCAAATCGACCTCCTCAACATTGTTCACCGCCCAAGAAGACTCCGCAGAACTGCCGCACTCCGCAACCTGGTGCAGGAGAACACGCTGACGGTCAACGACCTCGTGTTCCCGCTGTTCGTCATGCCTGGAACCAACGGCGTTGAAGAGGTCTCGTCGATGCCCGGAAGCTTCCGCTTCACGATCGACAATGCTGTGAAGGAGTGCCAGGAGCTCTGGGACCTCGGCATCCAGTCGATCGACCTGTTTGGCATCCCGGAGCAGAAGACCGAGGATGGAAGCGAAGCATACAACGACAAGGGCATCATCCAGGAAGCCATCCGGGCCATCAAGGCCAAGGTGCCGGAGCTGTGCATCATGACCGACGTCGCACTCGACCCGTTCACCCCCTTCGGCCATGACGGCCTGGTCAAGGACGGTATCATCCTCAACGACGAGACCGTCGAGGTGCTCTGCAAGATGGCCATCTCGCACGCCGAAGCCGGCGCGGACTTCGTCTCACCGAGCGACATGATGGACGGCCGTATCGGCGCCATCCGCGAATCGCTCGACGACTCCGGCCACTCCGACGTGGGCATCCTCTCCTACGCCGCCAAATACGCCTCCAGCTTCTACGGTCCGTTCCGGGACGCGCTTCACTCGGCGCCGCAGTTCGGCGACAAAACCACCTACCAGATGAACCCGGGCAACACCGACGAGGCGATGAAAGAGATCGAGCTCGACATCATGGAGGGCGCTGACATCGTCATGGTCAAGCCGGGCCTCGCCTACCTCGATATCGTCCACCGCACCAAGGAGCGCTTCGACGTACCGGTGGCCATCTACCACGTCTCGGGCGAATACGCGATGGTCAAGGCTGCCGCGGCAAGGGGCTGGATCGACGAAGAGCGCGTCATGATGGAATCGCTTCTGTGCATGAAGCGCGCAGGCGCCGACATCATCTTCACCTACTACGCAAAGGAAGCCGCAAAGAAGCTTCGCTGAGCGAAAGAAGGCAACAGACACTTTTCATTACTGCCCGGCGTACAATTCACTGCGCCGGGCTTTTTTTCTACAGGGATACCGACACCATGATACGTTACTTCACCGCGGGCGAATCGCACGGCCCGGCCCTTTCGTCGATCGTCGAAGGGCTCCCGGCCGGCATCGGGCTGAAAGAGGAGGACATCAACAGGGAGCTTGCGCGCCGTCAGCAGGGCTATGGCCGAGGAGGACGCATGAAGATCGAGACCGACCGGGCGGAGGTTCTCTCTGGTGTCCGGTTCGGAAAAACCATCGGCTCCCCCGTCTCCATGATCATCAGGAACCGGGACTGGGCGAACTGGACCACGCCCATGGCCCAGTTCGAAGACAACTCCGGCGAAGTAGCAAAGATCACCATCCCGCGACCGGGGCATGCCGACATGGCCGGCTTCATCAAATACGGATTCGACGACATCCGCCCGGTCATCGACCGCTCATCCGCGCGAGAAACGGCTGCGCGAGTAGCCGCAGGCTCGCTCGCCAAAGCGTTCCTCAGGCAGCTCGGCATCCAGATCGGCAGCTACGTCTCATCCATCGGCCCGGCAGGAAAACCGCTGGGGCACGACCTGTTGCAGGAGCTCCTTGCCTGCGGCGCCGAATCACTGGCCTCAGAAGCCGACCGCTCGGAAGTGCGCATGCTTGATCGTGACTCCGAACGCGAGGCCATTGCAGCCATCGATCAGGCCAGCAACGACGGCGACACCCTCGGAGGAATCGTGGAGGTATTCATCACCGGGGTACCGCTGGGGTTTGGCAGCTACGTGCAGCACGACAGGCGGCTCGACGCAGCGCTGACAGCCGCAATCATGTCCATCCAGGCCATCAAGGGGGTCGAGATCGGCACGGCGTTCGACAACACTCGCAGGCCGGGTTCGCAGGTACACGACGAACTGTTCGCAGGAGGGGAAAAGGGGCTGACGAGGATCACGAACCGTGCCGGCGGTATTGAAGGCAGCATGTCCAATGGCCAACCGATCCACCTCAGGGCTGCCATGAAACCGATCTCTTCGCTGGTCTCCCCGCTCCGTTCCTTCGACCTCGCAACGCTCGAACCGCTCCAGTCACGCTTCGAAAGGAGCGACACCTGCGCCGTTCCCGCCGCCGGGGTCGTGGCCGAAGCCGTCGTCGCGCCGGTCATCGCAAACGCCCTGCTCGAAAAGATCGGCGGCGACCACATGGACGAGATCAGCCGACGCCTCGACACCTACCGCGAAGAGCTGGAACGCCGGTTCCTGGCGTGAATGGCTGGGAGAAAACGAGTCAGTCAAATGAAGAAAGCCTCCTGATCGGGAGGCTTTCTTCATTTGACCATCGGTCGTCCTGAACCCGGGAGCGCCGAGCTCCAGCTCGGCCTGATAAACTTTGACGGATGCTGAATATCCATCTACAGTTCCTCGCTTCGCTGACGATTCTTTCCGGAACTGCTGCTTCGTGATAGTAATCTGAAAATCAAGACGCCGAGCTGGAGCTCGGCGCTCCCGGGGTGAGCGCAGCCGACTACCCTTTCTTCCTGTCCGGGAACACCAACTGCTGATTCATATCCCGCGCCGGCTCAAGCGATTCGGTCTTGCCCACGATATGTGCCGGCACGCCGGCAACCGTATAGTGCGCCGGCACATCGTCAAGCACGACGCTGCCAGCGCCGACCTTGGATCCTTCGCCGATCACGATGTTGCCGAGGATCTTGGCACCCGCGCCAATCATCACCGACCTCATCACCTTCGGATGCCGGTCGCCGCTCTCCTTCCCGGTGCCCCCGAGCGTCACCTCATGCAGCAGCGACACATTATCCTCCACCACGGCGGTCTCACCGATCACCAATCCGGTTGCATGGTCGAGCAGGATACCCTTGCCGATCACCGCTGCAGGATGGATGTCAACGGCGAAGACTTCCGAGATGCGGTTCTGCAGGAAATAGGCCAGCGAATGACGTCCGTTTTTCCAAAGCCAATGGGCCAGACGATAGGACTGAAGCGCCTGGTAGCCCTTGAGGAACAGCATGATCTCGAAATAGTTGACCGCCGCCGGATCGCGCTGCTGCGTCGCGACAAGGTCGCAAACGGCAAAATTTATGGCTTCCGGGCTCTGCCGGTAAAATCCTTCGAAAAGATCCTGCAGCACCAGCGGCGGAAAGTGCTTCGAGCCCAGCTTGACGGAAAGCAGCATGGCCAGTGCCGGCGCGAATTCCGGATAACGAACGATATGCTGTTCAAGAAACATTCGTATTTCAGGCTCGCGATCGCACTCCCTGCGCGCCTCGTCGACGATTGTCGACCATATGTTGGTAACGTCAATTCCCATGGTTTGTTGCTGAACTGCTTTTTGCCGCGGTAAAAAAACTTGGTAACCGGCCAGTAATGTCCGCCTTACCTTTAGAAAAGCCGACGCGCATGGAAAAGGTTCACCAGCACGTGCCGACCGCCAATGAATTTATGAAAAAACGGCGCCATTCCCCATACCGTGAGCACCGATGCCGGTTTTCGTCATTTGTACTTTTGGATGAAAAGCATTAAAATGGAAGCATAAGTGCACCTCTAACAAGTGTCATGAGCTCTCCCGACAAAGTCAGGAGTATGGAGCACAGAAATCCTCATGTCCCGACTTGTCGGAACAATAAGTTTTTAGTGGTGCCCATAAGTTATCCCGCCCCCACACTGCAGTACATAGTAACGTAGCTCGTTCATTTCCAGTAACGACAGCAGCTTGTTTTTCCCGACCTCAAAAAGGAGTCTCCCATGGCCTCTACCGGCAGATCATCGACCCCGTCTCCAGGCGATCCCCACTTCAGGAGCGCCCCGGCAGAACTTGCCACACCCGCGTCCAACGGCTCCGATCCTGAACTCCTGTTCATACCAGCCATGAATTAGCCGTTCGCAACAAGACAAGCTCAAAATGCCCTGCGGTGCAGCGCACCGTATTCCGGCGACAGTTCAACCCCAAGAACGCAATGACCGTCCGACTCGAAGATATCCCGTTCCTGAGCACCCTTGGTTTCCTGCTCACCTACAGATGCACCATCTCCTGCCAGCACTGCATGCTCGAAGCGGGCCCCAGGCGGAAAAAGAAAATGGCCCTCGGCAGCGTGCTCGGATGGATCGACGAGGCCGCCGCTTACCGTCGAGGGGCGATCAAATGCATCGAACTGACCGGTGGAGAGCCATTCTACGACCTGCAGACCCTCGCCCTGGTCTCTGATCACGCCCTGAAAGCGGGCCTGTCGGTAACGGTCGCCACAAACGCCGGCTGGGCAGGCACGCTGGAACAAGCCATCCTCACCCTGACCCATCTGCCAGCCATCAAGACGATCTCAATCAGCACGGACGTCTACCATCAGCAGTTCATCCCGATCGGCCATATCCACAACGCCATCATTGCCGCTGAACTGCTCGACCGCCGGTACGACGTCACCGTCACGACGGACAACACTCTTGACGAACATTACCGGTCGATCATGGCGAGCCTTGAAACGAGAGTTGATCCCGGACTCATCAGGACCGCAGTAACCCTCCCCGCCGGCCGGGCCCGAAAAAATGGCAGAACTCTCCTTCACCGCACCTCGCCGGAACCTGTCGCAACGGCATGCGACAGCTCCGGCAAACCCGTCATCCTCCCGGAAGGCCGTGTCATGGCATGCTCAGGCCCAATGTTGACGCAACACGAATCCGGACCTCTCTGCCTCGGCAACCTTCGCAAGGAGTCCCTGGAAACCGTGCTCGATCGGGCTGAAACCAACACGCTGCTCCACCTTATCAGGGTTTGGGGCCCCCACCGGATGGTTTCGCTCCTCAAGTCACGCGGACAAGTTGACCTGCTGCCGAAAGAGTATATCTGCGACAGCAACTGCGACATCTGCAACAAGCTCTTTTCCGACAGGCATATCGCCGCCCGTCTCGCAGAAATCCTCGACGAACCTGAAAACAGGGCCATCATCGCCGCGGAGAAGATTCGCCGCCTCTTCGGAACCGGGCAGTTCTGAGTGCCCAGCTCCCGGCTCACGCCAGACGCCTGACCCTGGACTTCGGACATTCAGCACTGAAGCGTCACTGACCCGAATTCGCAAATCAGGAAAATTTTACGTACACTTTGCTTGTCCCGAACGCCCAGAACAAGACACCGCATTTCAAGACCATGCTCATTTCAAGGAAAATCGAGATCGACTACGGCCACACCCTGCCGAACAGCTTTTCTTTCTGCAATCAGCTCCACGGCCATCGGGGCGTCATTGTGGCCTCCGTCGAGGGACCGGTCATCGATCGTCAGGGCGATGCCGAAGAGGGCATGGTGATGGACTTCAAGTTCCTGCACCGGACCATGATCGAGCAGATCCACGACAAGCTCGACCACGGATTCGCCATATGGAAAAACGACCACGAAGACCTCGGCTTCATCATGAAGCGCAACAAGCGGGTACTCGTCACCGATGAGCCCCCGACCGCAGAATGCCTCGCCAGATGGGCCTTCAACCAGCTCCGTGACAACCTTCCCGAAGGAGTGACCCTCAAGAACCTCCGCTGGTACGAAACCCCCAACAACTGGGCGGACTACGACGGCAAGTAACCGGCCGGCATACGCACGCGAGGCGCCATCAATTTATAAAACCGGGGACCTCCCCGGTTTTATCGTTTTACCTCTTGTGACGAAAAGCATGAAAAAATTAACAGTGACAACCTGAGACCTGCATAGTCATCAACGTCTGTGTTGTACACACGTTGCAGTCAGGGATTGACAATGAGATTTGAGCGCCGGCCAGGATCGTGCATGCTGCGACGGAGCGAAGAGAAAGGCCGATTCAGGTTCGTCCGCATGCTTTGGAAAAATGCGGCGTCTGAACAGTATGAAACGATTGCGTTTCAAGGCGCCTGAAAGGGCGCGTTCATCCATTCTGCAACTATTGATATGGGAGGCTACCATGAAAAGAGTGCTTGCTGTACTGTTGTTATTGTCTGCTACGGCCTGTGATCCCTACTATGCCCGAGGAGACCGGAATGATCGACACCAACGCGAAGAACGGCGGGATCGCGATGACCGGAGATCGCCAAACGATCATCGAGATACCGACGACAGTCGAAGACCAGACGGTTACCGTTGACCGTTGACCGTCCAGCATGCCGGAAAGCCGTTCCCCGGCGCGCTGACGGGGCTTTACCTTGCAGATGGCACAATCCTCATGCTCGTTACCGGAAACACGATGAAATCAGCCGCCACGCATTCATGGCGGTAATTCATTCAATGACCCCGCCAAATAACCTGTTTAGTACCCCTGTCGCCATATTGGTCGCTCATGACACTTTTTCGTGCTGCCCTGAAGAATCCAGGCGGCTTGCTGCAACTGATTGATCAATTTATATGTTGTTTAAATAGGCGGTCAATGCGTTCCTCCTGTATTAGCATGCCTTATGTATCGGCTTTATGTCAATCATCTGAAGTATCAATGAATGTGAATTGGATGTTGAACTTAAACGGAACGATCATGAAACAATCAGCCAAAATCGCAACAATTGCCATTGCTCTCTTTACCGGAATCAGCGGCACTGCCCTGGCCAATGGCACCAACATGCAACCGCCGGCAGCTCCAGCTCCAGCTCCGGCGCCGCCTCCCGCATCTGAATCCTTCATGGAGCCTCCTGCGACTCCAGCCAGAACGCATTCATCAACCGGGCCTTATATCAGCGGCGCTGCCGGTGTTGGCATACCCGAGCACGATGGCATCAGAACCGGTTATGCGCTGAATGGCGCCGTCGGGTACAATTATGATCCGGCACGGGCCGAGTTTGCGATCGGTTATCAGCGCCATGACCTGAAGCATGTGAGTGGCCACCTCTCCTACTGGACCTTCATGGCAAACGCATATTATGATTTCGAAATGGGCTCGGGCGTCAAACCGTATGTGATGGGCGGCCTGGGTGCCGCAACCGTCGACTCTTCATGGTTGGGTGACAATGACACCGATTTTGCCTGGCAGCTCGGTGCCGGTCTGGGTTTCAAGATCGATGAAAGTACGACGTTCGACCTGGGGTACAGGTACTTGAGGCCGGAAAACGGAGACACGAATTTCAAATCACACAACATCATGGCTGGCATCAGATACCAGTTCTGAGTCTTCGTGGTGAAACGAAAAACAATGCCATAAGGCTCAATCCTTCTGGCATTTTTCATTTAACCCTTTGCGGACATTGCCGGATGAACAGACAAGCGCGATCCATGACTTCTGCGCCTGAAGCCGCAGGCGAACGCAAGCGTCCTGACCCTGCCGCTGAATAAGGCAAAGCGCTTTTTGAATAAAGTCAAATGAGGGGAATGGAAAACACGATTACAGCATGTAACACTGGATGCGGGGAATGCCGCGTTTCAACTTTTCGACTTTTTGAGCGTATTTGCTCGCCAGCTCATAGTCCCCTTTCGCATCGGCTGCCTCAAACGCCGCCATACAGGCATCGAAGCGCAGTGATGGGTTGATCGTGTCAATGTTGGCGTCGATCAGCATGAGTGCTGCCCTGAACTCGCCTTGCCCGATCAGTTCTGCTCCACGCCTCAAGATTTCGAATCCTTGCTGTTCCATGGTGATCATCCAGGGGGAGCTGTTGTTGCTTCATGAATCAAAGTACTACGCAGTTACCGGACAAACGAAGGCGTAGTGATTTCAGTTCCCGTTTTCGATTTTTTCGAAATTTTCCAGGTCGTGAACCGACCTGTGCTGCCTGGATTCCCGTCACAATCGCGATGCGCCATTTGGAATAATGCAGGCGGCCCCACCACAAACAAATTATGTATATTGACTGCGGGAACCATATAGTGGCCCGATCCTGTTCAATAAGAACACGTGTTCGCCCCGAAGTTTCGAATGCCCCACGAATTTGCCCAAGGAGTTTTTGTCGTGCTCATCCCTCATGCCTTGCATCCTCCGAACAGGTGTATCTGCAGTCGCCAAGACGATGATCGAAGCTCTTTTCCGCAGCGGCCGGTCATCTCCCGGAATCCCCGAACCGCGGATACCGGATACCTGGCCTTACGTGGTTCGATATTGACATCGATCCCCTTATCGAAAAAAGATAAACCGTTAAATTCGAGGGTGCGTACCATGCGAGAACAAATCAAGTCAGTCCTGATCGAACGCCTTGGACTGGATAGCATCACTTCCGGACCTGAGGGTCTCGTTTTCGTACTTCGTTACGACAGTCAGGATCCGGAGGACCGGCAACAACTCGAGTGGAGCGAGCTTATCCGCGAACTTGCCGAACAGTCGGAGATGCATGGGGTCGAGGACGTGCTTGAAGCAGCACATATCGAGATGCAAAAGCCGTTATCCTGAGTCCCCCCTGCGCCCCATGAAACGACGCCGGATCGCCGACATGCCTCCTGAGCCCATCCTGTTGACCCCCGCTCGTCAAGGAACATCGGCTCATGACCATATCCGTCGGGTGAACAGGTGCTGATTGCAGGAAAACCGTCGTTCAGGCTAACAACCGGAAACCTGTCGAAAAATCATGACGCTCCGGGATGGCCGAAGAGTCTTTTATCAGGCCTGCAGGATACCCTTGACCATCGAGGTCAATTCCTTGATGGAAAATGGCTTGTGAATGAAGTTCACATCTTCGGGCACACCATGTTCAGCGACCATGTTGGGTGCATACCCCGACATGAAAAGCGTCCTGATCTCCGGACGCAAGATCAGAATCCGGTTCGAAAGCTCTTTGCCGTTCATCTCCGGCATCACCACGTCGGTCAGAAGCAGATCGATATTCCCGGCATGATCGGCGACGATTGCGAGCGCATCGAGCGGCGAAGCGGCCGCCAGAACGAAATACCCGCTGATCTCGAGCATCGTCTTGCAGATTTTCAGGATATCGGGTTCGTCCTCGACCAGCAGGATCGTGCCTGACCCTGTCGTCACCGGTTGCACCACCTCTCCGGGTTCGGACCGGCAGACGTCCGTGCCGTGACGAGGGAGGAAAATCCTCATCTCCGTGCCAAGCCACTCCTCGCTGTCGACCTCGATGAATCCGTTGTTCTGCTTCACGATCCCGTAAACGGTAGAAAGGCCGAGCCCGGTTCCCTTCCCCAGCTCCTTGGTCGTAAAAAACGGCTCGAAAATATGCCCGAGATGCTTCCGCTCGATTCCTTTACCGGTATCCTTTACCGAGAGCATCACATACTCACCGGCGGCCTTGTAGGAGCCGTGTTCGTAAGATGCCTGATGGAGCCGGCGGCCATGGACGCTGATGATGATGCGGCCCATGCCGGTTATGGCGTCGCGTGCGTTGACACAGAGGTTGGTCAGGATCTGATCGACCTGGAACGGATCGATACGGACCGAAGCCTCATGCTGATCAGGCTCCCAGATAAGTGTGACCTCCTCTCCGATCAAGCGGCCAAGCATGCCGAGGATGCCCTCGATGGCTGCATTCAAATCGATGACCTGTGGCATTGCCGGCTGCTTTCTGGCAAAGGCGAGCAACTGGCCGGTCAGCCCCGCAGAGCGTTCGGCAGCAGCAAGGATCTCCCTGAGACTGGTCCCGATAAATTCCTCGGGTTCGCCGAAAGTCAGGGCCGTCTCGGCATTACCGATGATGACGCCGAGCATATTGTTGAAATCGTGCGCGATCCCCCCGGCAAGCTGTCCGACCAGATCCATCTTCTGGATATGCATCAGCGCAGACTGAAGCTTGCTTTCAGACTGCCGGGCCCGCTTCCGGGCGACGATATCCCAGACCATGTCGGCGATCGCCTCGACGCGCAGGGCATCTTCGGAGTCGTACGGATAAGGCTTGTTGCCAAGCACGAGCACGGCAGGAACATCGCCGCCTCGTACGATCGGAACCACAATGGCCCTTCCGATGAAGGGATGGGCCTCATGCATGCCGCCGGATTTCACGGTCGACTGGAAATCGTTATGGATCATGGTTTGTCGCTGCCGGACAGCATCACCCCAGTATCCACTCTCCTCAAGCGGATGGTGATACCTGTCGCCGCCGACCTTTGACATATACTCCTGCATCCTGCTCGACCAGACCCTTGGATCAGCGTCGTCAAGTCCACCATCAAGGAAATGGAAAAAGCTGAAATCGCTCATGGTCTGTCGTTCGGCTTCGTCAAGCACACTCTTGAGACGGGCCTCGACTGACATGGTTCCTGAATCCTGGTACAGAGCGAGCCTGAACTCGGTAAGCGACGCCCATCGGTTCCTGTCGGTAACGTCGTTGATAATGGCGTAAATGAGCGCGGAGCCGCCAATCTCGATCCGGTTGCCAAACACGTCAACCTCCCGGATGGAACCATCCTTGAGGAGATGGCGAAAGGTAAAAGTATTCTGCGACCTTGCGCTGTCCGACTCGCCGAGCCCGGACTGGACCTCTGGCGGATAAGGATTGAGCTGGTGGATGCGCATGTTCCTGAGCTCCTCGACCGACCAGCCGTAAAAGTCGGCAGCAGCCTTGTTCGCATCCATGATCAGCCCGGAATAGGAATCAAAGATCAGCATGACAGCTGAATGGGCTTCAAACAGCAACCGGAAACGCTCCTCGCTTTGCCGGAGCAGCTCTTCCGCCCTCTTGCGTGCCGTGATGTCAACGCTGACGGAAATAACCATCGGTTTACCGTCAACCTCGATTCTCCTGCCGCTTATCTGTCGCCAGCAGAAATCGGGTCCTCCCTGCCTGAGCACCCTGGCCTCCCCATCCTCAACCATACCATCGCGGAGGAGCGCCTGGCTCCTGCCTGCCACATCATGGCGGTCATCAGGATGGATTACGTTCAAGGCATCAATCCCGGCCATCTCCTCTTCCGGCTTGCCCACCAGTTCGTCGCGATGGTAGTCATTCCACCTTACCAGACGCCCCTCGGCATCCGAAACCGTGAAGGAACCAGGAAAGCCGTCGAGCACAGCATCCATGAATTTGCGTTCCTGACGGAGGGAGTGTTCCTTGCCCCTGAGCTTAGTCAGATCCTGCACGATAACAGTGAGCGAAGTGCCGTCGGCCATCGGAAACAGCGTGAAACCGATAAGCCGAGCTTCGTCTTCATGGTCGATCCTCATGGGTTGCTTCGATTCGAAGGCCGCCTCGACATGGGTCCGGCCTTTGTCATGGTCGGATGGACAAAGCACATGGGCGATCTCCGTGCCAATAAGATCCCGGGAAGAACGGCCGTCACTCATGATGCAGTCACCTCCGGCTGATGTCACCAGGCCGTTCCGGTCCACGGCGAAGGTCCCGTCGGGCGGTGCGCTCAAGAGAATCCCGGAGAGATCGGCATCGGACTGGAACGTCATACCAGTGAAACCGGATGAGTTGGCTGAAAACTCCATCGAACGTAGGGCTTGATCGTTAAAAATCACCTCTTGGCAGGATAAGGTTCACTGAAAAGAGTACAAAAATTTAGCGTAATTTTACAGCGCAACTTAAAAACTGAGCAAAAGTCAGATAACCCCCAGCTTGACCGGTTTTCACTGTCCCATGATCGGCACAACCCTGTCTGTGGTACCTGTGGGTGTTGTGAACTGTCCGGTGTTTTCCTGAATTGCGTCATACCTTCGACATATCCGCTGATCCCACCGGCGTCAAGAAGGGCGTAACAGTTTCCGGACGGCGCTGCGCAATCGTATATTCAACGATCGGCGCCATCCCCTGAAACCATACGGAACAACGTGCCTTCAATCAAACGCCCCCCGAACCGGGGCAAATCCTGCAACCGGCGAACGACAACCGCGCCTGAAGGCAAACGCCAGCCCTTCCCTCACTGGACTGTCCGGAAGACCTTGGCGGCGATCGTTGTCGCGATCGCCCCGGCATGCCACGCAACCGCGCAACCGGTAAAAATCCCCCCTGAGCAGCTCAATGGAAAAACTGCCGCCACGGTCGTTCCCGGCGCCGGCTACCGGGCAGGTAAAGCCGGTGACCTGCTCCTCGGCAGCAACTGGAGGGCTCTTTGGAACACACCGGTCGAGGTACCGCTCCTCGACCTCCGTACCTATGCCGGCGGGATAACGCCTCTGGAAAAAGGGGGCGATCAGCTTGCGGAAACACTGCTTTTCAAAGGCGCGAACGGCAAGGAGTACTTGTTCCGGAGCCTCGACAAGGACCCTTCAAGGGGTTTGTCGCCAAAAATACGCGGCACCCCGCTCGAAACCTTCATCCGTGAGGGGGCAAGTTCCCTCAATCCTGTCGCCGAACTGATCCTGGCGCCGATCCTCGATGCCGCCGGGGTGTACCATGTGTCCCCCCGGCTGGTTCTCATGCCTTACGACCACGAACAGCTCAGGGAATTTTCGGATGAGTTCGCAGGCATTCCCGGCATCATCGGGGAAAACCCGACAGGATCTGATCGATCCGGGACCGGGTTCATGGGCGCACGAAGGATTGCCGGTACCGATGAAGTCATGCGTGAACTGGATCGTGACAACGGCAATGAAATCGATGCACGAGCCTATCTGAGGGCCCGGCTGGTGGACATCCTCGTCGGCGACGGCGACCGGTGGCCAGACCAGTGGTTATGGGCCGGTTACGGCGACAGCGGTCACCAGCGATGGGTAGCTGTGCCGATCAGGCAGTATCAGGCTTTTTCACGGAAGACCGGCCCGGTCTCCGCCATCCCCCGGATCCAGGATTTCGGGGCCGGATATCCGAAAATACGGGATCTTGCAAGGTCGGGCGGCATGCTCGACCGTCGCATCCTCGCAGGGCTCGACCGGAGCGAATGGGAAGCCGTCACGCTGGAGCTCAAGCGGAAGCTCACCGACCAGGTGATTGCCGAAGCCGTGCGGCAAATGCCGCCCGAAATGTATTCCATGGAGGGAATGAAGCTCGAGCACGACCTCATGTCGCGAAGGGACCGGCTGGAACAGGCTTCGGCCGGGCTGTATCGCCACTATGCGAAAGAGGTGGACATCCATGCAACTGCCATGCCGGAGTTTGCTGCAGCGCACAGGCTGCCGGACGGAGGGCTCGCAGTTTCGCTCTACCGGCAGGACGCGGCTTCCGGCCAGAAAGCCGGGGATCCCTTCTTCCACCGTATCTTCAGCCCGGAAGAAACGAAAGAGGTCAGGATCTATCTGGGTGACGGCAACGATGTCGCCGTCGTCTACGGCCCTGCTTCGGGAAAGAACGTCGTATCGAGATTCATCGGCGGCCAGGGCGGAAACCGGTTCGAGGACCATACCGTAGAGACGAAGGAAGGAACGGATCTGGCGGACAGAAAAATCAACTACGTCTACGACCAAGGGGCTGAATCGGTATTCGTTACCGGCAGGCATTCAGTGGTCGACCGCAGCGCAACAGGAAACCGTGACGGGCAGGGCGACGACAACGGCTGGAATTACAGGAAGCCCCGCGACACCGGCATGGAAGTCACCGCCGGCCTTTCGACAGTCAGCCTGAACTACTCCCCGGATTACGGAGCTCTTGCCGGATGGGGCGTAAAAGTAGATGATTACGGCTTCAACTACGCCCCATACCGCTACCATGCCGAGCTTGACGGCGCAGTTGCCTATGGGGAAGACGTTCGTTACCGGCTCAGGTTCATGGGCGATTTCAGGACGCTTTCCAGAAGTATGAGCCTGCACCTGGAAGCCTTCACGAGCACGCTCGACAACATGAGCTATTATGGTCTTGGCAACGAGACCTATTACCACGGCTCTGACCTGAGCGACAACGATTTCGAGACCCGTTCGAACGTCACCACGCTCGCCGCTTCGCTGCGGTATCCACCCCGCTTCGCCAGGGATTATTACTGGGATGCAGGAATCGAATCGAAATGGATCACCACCGATCCCGAGCCGGGGTCGTTCATGGATCGCAACCGGTCGCACATACCCGGCATGGATGTCGAGTTCACGAACAACCTCCATATCGGCTTTCATTACGACTCAAGGGACAGTGGAGAGGCGCTCGATCTCTCACCGAGGGCAAGGACCGGACGCACGGCCGGTCGTCGCCCCAGACCCGACACCTCGGCGCTCAGCGGCACGACAGTCGATATCGAAGGAAAGTATTACCCCGAATTCCTCGGCAACAGGTCTGCATTCGGAAAACTGATCGGTGGGTTCCGCGCCTACGTTCCGTTGAGCGATTCCCGGTATTCAAGGATCGCGTTCAGGCTCGGCGGGCAGAAGAACTGGGGCGGATACCCCTATTTCGAAGCCGCAGGCATCGGCGGATCGAATTCGATCAGAGGCTATGACCGGAACCGTTTTGCAGGGGATGCCGAGGTTCATGCGAGCGCTGAACTGCGGTTTTACGGCGGACAGGCGAAGATTTTCGTACCTGTCCTCTATGGGCCGCTGCTGTTCGTCGATACTGGGCGTGTCTTTGTCAGAGGTGAATCTTCAGGCCAATGGCACACCGGCATGGGCGGCGGTATCTGGATCGCCTTCTTCGAACCGAGATACAGCGCACACCTGGCGATCGCAAGAGGACTCGACGCCGGCCGGCTGATCGACTGTTACGGGATTTATGCGCAGGCGGGCTTCAGCTTTTGAACCGCCGCCGATCCACCAAAAGCCGGTCACCTGTAATCTCGGGAAAAATCGCGAGGCATTACCGACGGACTATTTCCATAACGAATTCACAACACAAACGCCCATGAAGAAAAAAACCATACGGGCGTTGCCCGTGCAAAGCCAGCCACTCATCAGTGAGCTTTTCGAACCTTACCGGCAGGCGCTCGGCCCCGATTTCGAGGGCTACCGCAACCACTGCTTCCGGGTCTTCAACTTCTGCCTTGCCTTTTCGGGAGGGCGCAAAGAGGATGAGGAAAAGATCGTCGTGGCAACCGTTTTTCATGATCTCGGCATCTGGACGGACAGGACCTTCGACTACCTGCCCCACTCCCGCAGGCTTGCACGCACCTACCTCGAAAAAAACGGACGCAATGCCTGGATCGACGAAATCGATGCGATGATCGAACAGCATCACAAGATCACGGCATACGTTGCCAGGCAGGAATGGCTCGTCGAAGCGTTCAGGAAGGCGGACCTGGTAGATCTCTCGGGAGGGCTGATCAGGTTCAGGCTGGATGACGAATTCGTCAGGGATGTGCTCGATGAGTTTCCGAATGCAGGGTTCCACAAAGCCCTTCTCAGGCTCTCGCTGCAACGGATGAAATCACACCCCTTCAATCCCCTGCCGATGATGAGATGGTAGGCTTGTAACCGGGAATGGCGGGACTCAGGCGGATTTGATGACCCAGTAGAGCTCGCTGCCCTGCATCACCTTGTCGAAGCGACCCGAGACGAGCATCGACTCCATCGCCTGCCGCACGGCTCCAGGGTCTCCGGGGAAGCAGTCGAGCAGGGCGCCCTCGAGCTCCCGCTCCTGCACCGGATGGCGTACGGCGATGGCCGTGACGGCTTCGAGAAGGTCGGCGGCGCCCTTCAGGTTCATGCTGCCTTTGACCGGATGGACCACCGGGGCGGCCTTGGAAAGGATGAAGACGGCCCTGGCGATGCCCTCCTCGCAGGGAATGGCAACGAAGCTTTCGGGCGCGGGCCGGTTCGGCACCACCAGATGCACCGTATCGGGGCGAATACCGGAAAGCGTGGACGCAAGGTCCTCGAGCGCCTCGTCCGTATCGTTCAGGCCGGCGATCAGCATCACCTCCACCCACAGCTTGCCGGAGTACTCCTGCCTGAACTGCCTGAGCCCCTCGATATGCTGCCTGAAGCCGAAGCCCTCTGCGGGGCGGTCGATACGGTCGTAAAGCTCCTCCGAACCGGCGTTGAGTGACGGCAGTACGGCATCGGCCTCAAGCAGCTCCTGCCTGACCTCGGGAAGGTGCAGCAGCGAACCGTTGGTTATGACGGCCACAGGGATATCGGTGCGCTGCTTCAGTTCATGGATGAGCCAGCCTATCCCTTTGTACAGCGTTGTCTCGCCCGAGCCGACGAAGGTGATCCAGTCGATCGATGTATTGCTCCCGAGGGCCTCGACTATCTCTTTCAGTATCTCCTCTTTGGGAAAGAATTCGCTGCGCTCCGTCACGAATCGCTTCGTCCTGCCGAGCTGGCAATAGACGCAGTTCCACGTGCAGCTCTTCGTGGGAAGCAGGTCAACCCCAAGGGACTGGCCGAGCCTTTTTGATGAAACCGGACCAAACACGTACTTCATGGCTTATGCTCCCTTACACCGTCAGGCCGACCTGGATCCCTCGGCGAATTCTGAAATCTTGGAAGAGCTTTCAGCTTCGAACGCCTCCTTGGAAATATGGGGAAGCACGAGGCTGGAAGCCGTAAATGCGATGATCTCGAGGACGAAAATACCCGTATAGGCATACATGTGGTTGCCGGTCAGGCTGAATACCACGTCACGGATGACACCTGCGCCCGAGTGTCCAAGGAAAATCGCCAGGCTCTGGGCGGTCCCCCAGAGCCCCATGTAGATGCCGCTCCGGCCCGCCGTCATGTTCATCATCATCGAGATGTTGGAAACACTGGCTGCACCGAGGCCAACGCCGGTCACGACCAGCGCGACACGCAGGAGCGTCAGGTTAAGGGTAAAGCCGGCGGCAATGACCAGCCCGAACCCGATCGCGCCGAAAACGTTGCCGAAATAGGCCCCTCGCTTGAATCCGATCCGCGACAGGAGGAACCCGGTAAGCAGCATGAAAATGAGCTGAGTCCCACCCATCGTCGGCTTGAAGAGCTTGGTCGTAACGGAGACCGGCATACCGAACACCTCGGCGCCGAACGGGTCCATGACCACCTCGTTGGCAAAGAGCGCGAAAATGGAGATGAAAATATAGAGGGCGAACTGCAGGGTCCTCGGCGAAGATGAGAGCAGTCGAATCGACTGGGCAAAAGTGATGCTGTGCTTCTCCTTTCCCGTACCGGCCGCCTCATTGCGACGCTCGACGCCGAGAATGGCAAACAAGCCCATGGCAAGGGCGATGAGGCCGCATGTTTCGGCAACCTGCGTCAAACGCTCAGGAGTGAACACTTTCAGGTATGAACCGATCGTCCAGTTCGAAATGATGGCCGTCAGCACCATGAGGGTCCAGCTGGCGCCGGCGATCTTGCCGATATGCTCTTCCGCCACATGGTCTGCGATCAGGGCATAATAGGCTGTGGTAGCGACCTGGAGACCGAAGCCGAAGATCAGGAAGATGAAACAAAGTTTCCACAGTCCGATATCGGTCAGGGCAACGGAGAATATTTCCGGGAAGGTGTTGCCGGACATTTTGACTTCATAGGCCACCGATGGTGAAAGCACGAACGAGGCGACACAGCTCACCAGCCCGAGCAGGATGTACGGAGTCCGGCGATACCCGAGGATACTGAACCGGTCGGAAAGATTGCCAGCCCAGACCTTGACGCCGAAAATAGCCATGAGCTCTTTGAGGCTGATCAGCCCAAGTGCTATGGTGGCCGGCAGATGCAGCTCCTTGATCATGACCCGGTTCAGGATATCCTGCACGAAACCCAGCATGATGCCGAAGCCCATCTGGAAAAAGCAAATCCGGACAAGGTTGATGATATTCATGTGCCGCCAGGAAAATTGGGTTGAGGCAAAGGTTGAGCATGACGGCCCCAATTTACATAAAAGCCTTGCGTTCTGAAACAGTCGGGCCCTGCGGGACGAACATTCATCCCGGAACAGAAAAAGCCAGGCGGAAAACCTGGCTTTCAATATCTGACCGTGAACCTATCAGGGGCTGGATCACTTCGTCCTGGCAATCATATACTGAACCGCCTTGGAGACCTCTTCGTCTGAGAGTTCGGCGTTGCCGCCCTTCGCAGGCATCGCCCCCTTCTTGCCCTCGTACCCCTCGATCGACCTCTTCGTCAAAGCCTCCACGCCCAGGCCGATACGATCTTTCCAGTCCGCCTTCTCACCAGGCTTCGGGGCGCCACCGGTGCCGCTTTCGTGGCAACCGGCACAGCTTCGTTCATAGATCTCCTCGCCAGCGGCGATAGTCGGATCGGCTATGCCTTGGTCGAAAGCCGAAGGCTTTTCCCCACCGGCAACCTCGGAGCTTTCGTTTTGTGTCGATGGCTTGGTCCCAACCGGCACAGGAGTCTCGGTATTTTCAGGAGAGCAGGCGCAGAGAAGGAGAAGGCCTGCAGCTGAAAGGGCAAAAAAAGGCTTCATGGTCGATGTTGACGTTTGAGCTATATGAGCATTTGCCTATATAATAAATCCGATAAAATTATACAAGCACTCTCTCAAGCGCCGAAACTCTTCGCACTGCCGGAACCGGGGCTTTGAAATCAGGGCGATTTTGGTTATCGTGACGAAACTGTCCGTTCATCCGGGGGTGCTTTTAAGGATTGTCCAAGTTCACCACGAAACAGGTAAGCAGGGTAACCCTCAACGGCTGAGATCAGACCCTTGTAACTTGATGCAGGTAACGCTGACGCAAGGAAAGATGAAGCGCTTTCAGGCTCCAGCATCCCGCTTTATTCCAATATTCCGATGACACGACCCGCGAACTCCGACGCCGGAAAGGCGTCCTGCCCCGACCATCACTTTTTCGGCCCGGCCTCCGTAAAGATCCATTCCAAAGGCTCGATCTACCCTGTCGAAGTAGGCCTGCGCAAGGTCAACCTTTCGAGGAGCTACGAGTGCCGGGACATGAGCTTCGATTCGATGCCCATCTACGACTCCAGCGGGCCGTTTGGCGACCCCTGTTACGAACATGACCCGCAGAAGGGGCTTGCACGTGTACGGGAGACATGGGGCTTCGCACAGGAGACGATCGAGTCGCCGGGTGCACCCGCCTCAATGACCGGCAGGAAACCGATCCGGGCGAAAGCGGGCAACGCCGTGACGCAGATGCACTATGCACGCAAGGGCATCGTGACACCGGAGATGGAGTACGCCGCCATACGGGAAAACCAGGGACTCGAGGAGTGGATCGAACGCAGCGGGGGCAAGCCGTTCACACCTGAAATGATCAGGGATGAAGTGGCGCGCGGCCGGGCGATCATTCCTGCCAACATCAACCACCCGGAGCTGGAACCGATGGTCATCGGCAGGAACTTCCGCGTGAAGATCAACGCCAACATCGGCAACTCGGCGCTTGGATCCTCGATCGAGGAGGAGATCGAAAAGGCCATATGGGCCTGCCGTTGGGGAGCCGACACGGTCATGGACCTCAGCACCGGCAAGAACATCCACAAAACCAGGGAGTGGATCCTGAGGAACTCCCCCGTGCCGATCGGTACGGTGCCCCTCTACCAGGCGCTCGAAAAAGTCGGCGGCAAGGCTGAGGACCTGAGCTGGGAGGTCTTCCGCAACACGCTCGTGGAGCAGGCCGAGCAGGGAGTGGACTATTTCACCATCCACTCCGGCATTCTGGCGGCAACCCTTCCCCACGCGGCACAACGGGTCACCGGCATCGTCTCGCGCGGGGGATCGATCATGGCGAAGTGGTGCAAGGCTCACCGGCAGGAGAACTTCCTCTACACCCGGTTCGACGAGATCTGTGAAGTCCTCCGCACTTACGACGTGGCCGTATCGCTCGGCGACGCACTGCGTCCGGGCTCGATCTGCGACGCCAACGACACTGCGCAGTTCAGCGAACTGAAGACGCTCGGTGAGTTGACCCTGAAAGCATGGGAACGCGACGTGCAGGTAATGATCGAGGGACCTGGCCATGTACCGCTGCACATGATCCGCGAAAACATGGAGAAGCAGCTTGAATATTGCCACGAGGCTCCGTTCTACACGCTCGGCCCGCTGGTCACGGACATCGCCGCAGGCTACGACCACATCAATTCAGCCATAGGTGGAACGCTGATCGCCACCTACGGCTGTTCGATGCTCTGCTACGTGACACCCAAGGAGCACCTCGGCCTGCCAGACCGCCAGGATGTAAGGGAGGGGGTCATTGCCCACCGCGTCGCGGCCCACGCTGCCGACATCGCCAAGGGCAGCCCGACCGCATGGCTGCGCGACGAGCTGATGAGCCGGGCCCGCTATGCCTTCGCATGGGAGGACCAGTTCGCCCTTTCGCTCGACCCGGTAAAGACCCGCGAGGTCCACGCCCAGAACATCGCCGCAACCGGCGACACCTCGGCCAACGCCCGCTACTGCACCATGTGCGGCCCCGATTTCTGTTCGATGAAGCGCTCGCAGGAAGCCGCGGATATCTGAAGGGACTGTTCCAAAAAGAAAAGGCTGCTACCGGAAAACGGTGCAGCCTTTTTCATTTCCTGTCAGTCAGGTTTCAGCAGGCAGCCTTGATGATAGCCATGAAATCGTCTGCATTAAGGCTCGCTCCGCCGATCAGCCCGCCGTCGATGTTGGGCATGGATAGAAGTTCGGCTGCGTTTGAGGGCTTCATGCTTCCGCCATACTGGATGCGGAGATGGTCAGCGGCCTGTGCACCGTAGAGGCCTGCAACCGTCGCGCGGATGGAGGCATGTACCTCTTCGGCCTGCGCACTCGTGGCGGTCTTGCCTGTACCGATTGCCCAGACGGGTTCGTAGGCGAGGACCAGGTTGCTGATGTCGACGACACCGTCGAGACCTTCGACGACCTGTCCGGTGATGACGCTTTCGGTGACGCCGAGTTCGCGCTCATGGAGCGTCTCGCCGACGCACAGGATGACGCGCAACCCGTTTTCAAGAGCCTTTTTCACCTTCCGGTTGACAATGGCGCTGGTCTCTCCGAAGTACTGCCGGCGCTCGGAGTGGCCGAGGATGACGTAGCTGCATCCGGCAGCCGAAAGCATGCTCGCAGAAACTTCACCCGTAAAGGCGCCGTCGTTCTCATAATGACAATTCTGGGCCGAAAGCAGTATATCGCTCCATTCGATGACCTTGCCAACCTCGTGCAGGGCAAGGAATGAAGGGGCGATACCAACCTCACAGCAGTGAATCCCGCTACCAACCTTCTCGGCGATCACGGTGGCAAACTCGATAGATTCGGCAACAGTGTTGTTCATCTTCCAGTTGCCGACAATAATTTTTCTTCTCATATCAGTATTCGGTTACAACCTCGCGGTAAATTTTTTCGATGTCGGCGATCTGGAACGTGTGCTTTCCCGCTCGGGCATCCTTGAGCTCGAGCTTGTCGTGGTCGAGCGCCGTGATGCGGCCATGCCAGACACGCTGTTCCCTGGTGACAAGGTTGATCTCCTTGTCGAGCAATTCGCGGCTGCCGCCGATCTGCTTCGTCGTATAGATGATCTGTCGTTTTCCCATGAAAGACGTTGTTTGATTAGGTCCTTTATTTAACGAAAATATCCAATATCTCATAATGCAGTTCCCCCTTGGGGACGCTGATACGGACCTTGTCGCCGACAGACTTGCCGATCAGGGACTTGCCTACCGGAGATCGAACTGAAATCTTGTGGAGGTCGGTGTCAGCCTCTTCGGACGAAACGAGGGTGTATTCGATGATCTCGTCATCAGCCTGAAGATTGCGCAGTTTAACCGAGGTGAGAATGTAGACCCTGTCGGTCTTTATCTGCTTCGGATCGAGAATGGTGGCCGCAGCCAGCCGGCTTTCAAGATCACTGATCCGCGATTCGAGCTGTGACTGCTCTTCGCGGGCGGCGTCGTATTCGGCGTTCTCGCTCAGGTCCCCGTGGGAGCGGGCTTCCGCGATCTTTTCAAGAACCTCTTTGCGCGTCTTTGAGATCAACACATGAAGATCTTCCTTGAGCCGGTTGTACCCATCCCTTGTAAGATAAATGCGGTCACTCATGTCGATTCATGTTTTGGTTTGCAATACGAAAGAACATAACGATCACCGCAGGGAATGCCGGTCGGCCTGGTATTGGAGCCGCACCGTCCGGAGGTTGAAGCAGCGAAGGTACAGGTGGCTAACAAAAAAGAAGTAAAGTCAGCGTCCGGGCTGACTTTACTTCCACTCAGAATGTAATCATCTTTCCCCTCAGGGCAAAGAGCCATCACAGATTAAAGGCAAAATAGATGCGGCTCCAGCCACGTTCGACCAGCATGAACAGCATATCGCCACGCTTCTTGCCCTTGATCATGTCGGTGAACCCGGCGAACGACGTTACAGGTTTCTTGTCCACCGAAAGGATGATGTCACCCGGGCGGAGCCCCGCACGGTAGGCAGGACTCGAATCGAGGACGGCCGACACGACAATCCGCTTTGAATCAGCTTTTTTGTGAAGCTGCTCTGCGAGGTGGGCATCGAGCACAGATGCGGTGAAGCCGAGCACGTTGCTTTCCGACTTCGAGGTCTGCTCGGTGGCAGCGCCCGGTTTGTCGGGAAGCTCCTCGAGACGTACCGGGACGGTCTTCGACACCCCGTCACGATTGATCAGGAGCGTCGCGCTGCTGCCCGGAGCCTGAATGGCGATGGCATTGCGCAGCTCGACGGAACTCAATACCTTCCGGCCGTTGAACTCGAGGATCACGTCTCCGGTCTTAAGGCCTGCCCTGGCTGCAGGGCCTTTCTCGACAACCGTGCCGATCAGCACGCCTTCGGGCGATTTCATCTGAAGCCCCCTGGCGAGGTTCTCGTCGATATCCTGGATGGTGATGCCGAGGTACCCGCGGCTCACCTTCCCCTTCTTCACCAACTCAGTGAGCACCTTGTTGGCCATGTTCGACGGCACGGCGAAACCTATCCCCTCGAACCCGCCTGTACGGCTGGCGATTGCCGTGTTGATACCGACCAGCTCTCCATTGATGTTCACCAGCGCGCCGCCGGAGTTGCCGGGGTTGATTGCCGCATCGGTCTGGATGAAGTCCTCGTACTCCGCAAGCCCTACGTTGGCGCGTCCCTTGGCGCTGACAATGCCATGGGTGACCGTACGGGCGAGGTTTTCCCGGATCGGGCTGCCGATGGCGAGCACCCATTCGCCCACCCTGAGATGATCGCTGTCACCGATGACGATAGGCTTCAGGCCGGATGCCTGGACCTTGATGACGGCAATATCGGTACGGGGATCATTGCCGACGACTTTAGCAGGAATCTTCCTGTTGTCGGAGGTCATGATCGAGATGCTGTCGGCGCCGTCGATCACGTGGTTGTTGGTCAGGATGTAGCCGTCTGCACTGACAATCACCCCTGATCCGAGTCCATGCCGCACCTGCTTGGTGCCATTACCGGCCTGGGGCTTCGGCATGTTGAAGAACTCTGCGAACGGACCGTTGAAGAACGGGGATGGCCTGTCTACCGTGGTCTCCGTATAGATCGTGACCACCGAAGGTGTGGCTGACTCGGAGATGCGCACGAACGCCTGGTTCAGGTCGGCAAGCGTCTGGCTTCTGGGCACTTCGGCGGCGAAGGCCTGTCCGGGTTTACCGCAAAGAGGCATCTCGACATTCGGCAGGGCAAAGGTGGAGGCGGCGACACCTGCCGATACGAGAATGAGGGATTTGAACTTCATTCGTGTTTTGCTCATAGGGGCTCCGGATTGTGGGTTTATCAGGATGCGGTCTCAATGCTTTCAAGGGCGGTAAGGCCAGCCCTCATTTTGTTCATGGTCTCTTCGAATTCGTTCTCGGGCGTCGAATCGGCGACGATGCCGCCTGCCGCCTGGAAATAGATGATCCCGTCCCGGATCACCATCGTGCGAATGGCGATGGCCGTGGTGAGCGTACCGCGGAAATCAAGGTAACCGACCGCACCGCCGTACAGACCGCGCTTTTCATTTTCAAGCTCGTAGATGATCTCCATGGAACGCACCTTCGGAGCCCCGGTGAGCGTACCCGCCGGGAAGCAGGACCAGAATGCGTCCATGGCGCTCAGCCCCTCCTGCAGTTCTCCCCTGACGTTGCTGACGATGTGCATGACGTGCGAGTACTTCTCGATCACCATCATTTCGTTGGTATCCACCGTACCGATTTTGGCGATCCTTCCGATGTCATTGCGGCTGAGGTCGATGAGCATCAGGTGCTCAGCACACTCCTTCTCGTCGGCAAGCAGCTCCCGTGCGTTGCGCTCGTCCTCCTCGAAGCTCTCCCCCCTGCGCCGGGTCCCGGCGATCGGCCTGGTATCGACGATCCTGCGACCTGACTCGTCGCGCTCAACCTTGACCAGCAGCTCGGGGGATGAACCCACGACGTGGAAATCCTCGAAATCGAAAAAGTAGAGGTAGGGCGAGGGGTTGATGGTGCGAAGCACGCGGTAGACGTCGACGGGCCGGGTGTGCAGCTTCCGCTGCAGGCGCTGCGAAACCTGGACCTGGAAGATGTCGCCGCTGAGGATGTGCTCCTTTGCCTTGAGCACCTTTTCGTAATACTCCTCCCTGGTGGTGTTCGACACCACCGGCTCCGGGCGCTCGGGCCTGAGCGGCACGAGTTCGCGATCGAGCGGTTCGAACACCAGCGCGGCGAGCTCCTCGATCTTCTTCTCGGCCCGGTGGCGGTCGCTTTCATCGAGGTAGTTTGCCACGACGAACAGTTTGCGCATCACGTTGTCGAAAACGATGAGCGTGTCGCAGAAGAGCAGGCAGAGATCCGGAAGAGCTGCCGGATCGGGCAGTTCCGCCGCAGGTATCTTCTCGATGAGGTGCATCGTGTCGTAGCCGAAATAACCGAACACCCCTGAGGTGGTCATGGAGGGAGACCCGTTCTTGCTGCGAGGCATCTCCGCGGACGAAAACGAGGCAAGGCAGCTATCCACGATGGAGCGAAGGTCACGTCCCTCACGGACGATCGTTTCAAGCGACAGGAAGCGTTCGTCCCTGACATCGATCGAGACCTCGCCGCCCACCGTGCCCTTCAGCACGGCCACCGGATCGACGGCGATATATGAAAAACGGGCAAGCAGCTCCTCGCCCTCCACCGATTCGAGGAGGCATGAGTATGGACGCTGCATCTTCAGGTAGACTGAAACCGGCGTCTCGGTATCGGCCTGGAAGGTCCTGACCAGCGGATTGAGCATGAACGACGGGATATCAGGAGCGCCGGCTCCGCTTTCGGCAAAAGTTTTGGTCATGAATATTGACTGCTTCGATAAGGGAAAAAAATCATATCATTATACAGGCACACACGGTAAGTGAACAAGGCCCCTTACTTCATGAAACAAGGACGCGTCTTCGGCAGGGATTGGTTCAAGGCGCTCGCGCTTTCCCCCGGGATGCTCTTCACCGCCGCTTACCTCATGGTCTGGCTTTCCACCAACATCTACCTCGACCATGCATTCAGGGCTAAGCTGGCACAAGCCTTCAGCCCGGAAGCCGGAAGCCGCTACCGGCTCACGATAGGTTCGCTGGGCACCGGCCCCGAACTCAGCTACCTGACACTGAAACAGCTCGAACTCGTACCGATCGACTCAGTGGGCTCCGAACCCCTTCATAGTGTCAGGATCGACAAACTCGACATCTCCTGCCCGGACATCGGGTTCCTCCTGTTCCGGCCTTCGTGGGCCGAGAACACGACGAGGGTCGTATCACGTGAACTCCTGTGCCGGTGCCACAGCCAGGAGGTATCAATGAACAAGTAGCCCGGTCCGATCCCAGCGGATCGACGAGATCTTGCCTACAGGGTCGGTCAGCAGCGACATGTCGGGGTTCCATGACCAGTAAACCATCAGGGCCTGGCCGACCACGTCGCTCTCCGGGAGGAATCCCCAATAGCGGCTGTCGAGGCTGTTGTCGCGGTTGTCACCCATGGCGAAGTAGTAGTTCCGCCCCACCGTGTAAGTAGTTTTGGACATACCGTCCACATACACCCGATCCCCGATCATGCTTACCTCGTGCCCTTCGTCGGCGATCAGGTCCCTGAAAAGGGGAAATGTCGATGCGTTGAGGCGAATGACATCACCCTTGCTCGGCACCCTGATGGGACCGTAGTTGTCCTTGTTGTAGTCCGACATGTTCGGGAAAATCTGGTAATCGGCCAGGCCCGGCGGCATCTCGGCGCCGATGAACTGGGCGTTCGCGGGCAGCTTCACCGGTGCGCCATTGATGAGAAGCTCACGCTTCCTGATCTCGAGCATATCGCCCGGCAGCGCAACACAACGCTTGATGTAATTCAGGCTGCGGTCCTTCGGGAACTTGAACACGATGATGTCGCCTCGCTGGACGTCATGGATTTTCGGTAGCCTGATTTCGGTGAACGGCACCTTGGGGCCGTACACATACTTGTTCACAAACAGAAAATCGCCGGCCAGCAGCGTTCGCTCCATCGAACCGGTGGGAATCCGGTAGGACTCCACCACGAAAAGCCTCAGCACCGTCGCAACCAGGGCAGCGATGACAAGCGCTTCGAACCACTCTTTAGACTGACGTTTTTCGGTTTTTCCGTTCTGGTTGTTCATACTCTGTACTCTTTAATTCATTGGTGCGCCCCCGATCGGAGGCACTCATCATGAGACGCCGTCGACGGCCAATTCCTGCGCACCTCACACGCTATTCCCTTAACTTTTCACTCGTCACTCCGATTCATGTCATCCGTCCCCCGCCTCCTGTCATCCTGAACGGAGTGAAGGATCCATCCCCTTCCTTTGCTTATCGGCAATCCAAAGCACACATGGATGCTTCTCCCGACAAGTCGGCCTCAGCATGACAGCACCGGACATCAACTATCAACTGATCACTCATCAATGTTCAGGACGGCGAGGAAGGCCTCCTGGGGAATCTCCACACGGCCGACCTGCTTCATGCGCTTCTTGCCCTCCTTCTGCTTTTCGAGCAGTTTGCGCTTTCGGCTGATGTCACCGCCGTAGCACTTGGCAAGCACGTTCTTTCGCATGGCCGAGATGGTCTCCCTCGAAATCACCCGGCTTCCGATGGCCGCCTGGATGGCCACTTCGTACATCTGGCGTGGAATGATCCCCTTCAGCTTCGCGCAAAGCTTGCGGCCCCACTCATAGGACTTCGAGCGATGCACGATCGAGGAGAGCGCGTCCACGGCCTCCCCGTTGAGCAGCACGTCGAGCTTCACCAGGTCTGACCGGCGGTACCCGATGTACTCGTAGTCCATCGAGGCGTACCCCTTCGAGATCGACTTCAGCCGGTCATGGAAGTCGAACACCACCTCGCCCAGCGGGAACTCGAAGTGCATGTTCACCCTCTGCGTGTCGAGATAGTCGGTGTTCTTGTACTCCCCGCGACGCTCCATGCCGAGCTTCATGATGTTGCCGATGTACTCCGACATGGTGATGATCTGCATCGACACGTAGGGCTCTTCCACCCAGTTGATCTTCGTCGTGTCGGGCATCTTCGAAGGGTTGTCGACCTCGATCGTCTCGCCGTCGCTCTGGATCACCCGGTACTCCACGTTCGGCACCGTCGTGATGATGTTCACGTTGTACTCGCGTTCGAGGCGCTCCTGGATGATCTCCATGTGCAGCAGCCCGAGGAATCCGCAGCGGAACCCGAAGCCGAGAGCAACCGAGGTTTCGGGCGTGTAGATGAGCGAAGCGTCGTTCAGCGAAAGCTTTTCGAGCGATTCGCGCAGGTCCTCGAACTCGTTCGATTCGACCGGATAGAGACCGCTGAAGACCATCGGCTTCACATCCTTGTAGCCGGCAAGGCGCTCTTCAGCCGGGTTGTCGGCAAGCGTGACCGTATCGCCGACCTTGGCATCCTTGACATCCTTGATCGAGCAGATGAGGTAGCCGACGTTGCCGGCCTCGATCATGTCGGAGGGATTGCGCTTCAGGCTCATGGTGCCGATCTCGTCGGCCTGGAAGATCTTGTCGTTGGCGAAGAACCGCACCCGGTCCCCCTTCCTGAGCACCCCGTCCACGATCCTGACATAGGCGATCGCACCGCGGTACGCATCGAACACCGAGTCGAAAATGAGCGCCCTGAGCGGCAGTTTCCGGTTGTCCGCCGGGGCTGGCACGCGCTGGACTATCGCTTCGATCAGATCGTCGATGCCTATGCCGGCCTTGGCCGACACCTGAAGGATCTCGTCCCTGTTAACACCGATCAGGTCGATGATCTGCTGGGCCACCCCCTCCACATCCGACGACGGAAGGTCGATCTTGTTGATGACGGGAATGATCTCGAGCCCGGCCTCGATGGCAAGGTACAGGTTGGCGATCGTCTGCGCCTCGACCCCCTGCGTGGCGTCCACCACCAGCAGCGCGCCCTCGCAGGCAGCCAGCGAGCGCGAAACCTCGTAGCTGAAGTCGACGTGGCCGGGAGTGTCGATCAGGTTCAGAACATACTCCTGCCCATCCTTCGCCTTGTGGCGCATCTGAACCGCGTGGCTCTTGATGGTGATGCCGCGTTCGCGCTCGAGGTCCATATCGTCCAGCACCTGGGCTGTGGACATCTGGTTGTAGGCAAGCGTCTTGGTCACTTCGAGCAGGCGGTCGGCAAGCGTCGATTTTCCGTGGTCAATATGGGCGATAATGCAGAAGTTTCTGATCATGCCGACTTCAGTTCCGGTCGGAGGCATAAATAGTCGTGTCTATCTGGTGAAACGGGTTTCGAGGTACCCCTGCCCGGCCTGTGCAGTACCGGGCGGAATTCAGGTCGTGGAATATAAGAAAATAATGGCGTTTCGCCCCGCGCGGGTCATGAAAAGCAGGACGGCGCATCGCCGGGACGAAGCCCCCTTGCGAACGATTCGCCGTCCATCGCCTTCTTGCCCTCGGCCTGCAGGCTGAGCAGTTCAAGCCAGCCGTCCGTGCCGCGCGCCAGCAGGCGGCCGCCGTCGATCCGGATCGTGCCTGGGGCCGCCTCCCCGCCGGGATTGCCGGCCAGCGGCCGTGCCCGGTAGATCTTGACCATCTTCCCGCCCATGGTCGTCCAGGCCGTCGGCTTCATGGCGAGGCCCCGGATGAAATCGTGCAGGCGATGCACCGGCTGGGCCCAGTCGATGCGGGTGTTCTCGCGCGTGAGCTTCGGAGCTTTCGTCGCCAGGGTGTCGTCCTGCTTCTGAGGCACTACCGCGCCGGAAGCGATCATCGACAGGGAGCGCACCACGGTGCCGGCGCCGATCTCCGACAGGCGCACCAGCAGCTCCGACGCATTCTCCTCCGGCCCGACCGGCGTCTCGTCGAAGGTGATGACATTGCCCGTATCGACCGATTTCTGCAGGAAAAAGGTGGTCACCCCTGTGCGTTGGTCACCGTTCATGATCGCCCAGTTGACCGGTGCGGCCCCCCGGTATGCAGGCAGGAGCGAACCGTGCAGGTTGAAGGTACCGAGCGTAGGCAGTTCGAACACCTCCTGCGGAAGGATGCGGAACGCCGCCACCACGATCACGTCGGGCCGGCTATCGGCTACCCTTGCCGCGAATTCCGGACTTCTGACGTCGTCCGTCTCATAGATCGGCAGCCCAAGCTCGAGGGCCGCCCTCTTGACCGGCGTTGGTTCGGGTTCGGAATGGCTGTTCCTGCGCGGCTTGTCGCAACCAGTCACGACCAGCACCACCTCGAACTTCCCGCCTTCGGCAACGATCCGGCGAAGCGACGGCACGGCGAAATCGGGCGTGCCCATGAAAACGACTCTCATGCCCATGGTTCAGCTCCTCGCCTCTACGGCTGCCGCTTCGCGGGCCACCGGATATTCGGCCGTGATACGGCCCTCGGCAATGGCATCCAGCTCCTTCTGGATCTTCCGTCGGTCCCGCTTGTCCATGCGGTCCACGAAGAGCGTTCCGTCAAGATGGTCGATCTCGTGCTGCAACGCCCTGGACATCATGCCGCTGAACTCCTCGGTATGCTCCACGAAATGCTCGTCGCGGTAATGCAGGGTAATCGCCGAAGGCCTGACCACTTCGCCCATCACGCCGGGCACGCTCAGGCACCCCTCGTCCATGGCGTTCCGCCCCCTGACGGAAATGATCCGGGGATTGATCACCACCATCGGCTTCGCGTCGCTATGCGACTCCATGCAGGAGAGGTCAAGCACCAGCAGCCGGAGCGAGACTCCGATCTGGGGCGCGGCAAGACCAATGCCCGAAGCGTTGTGCATCGACTCGAACATGTTGCCGATCAGCTCTTCGATCGACGGATCGATGCCTTTCAGCGGCTTCGCCTTGAGCGAAAGCACCGGGTCACTGTAAGTATTTATGGGTACTATCATACTCTGTTTGAACATCGTTGAGGGATGCCGCAGCCGGGATTGCGAACGTCCGGCATGGGCACCTGAATGAACTGATGAAACTCTACACCGAATAACCTGTAGGGATGACAAAAAGTTGCCCTCGGGCCCGCCCCGCAACGCTCTCGACACCACGGGCACTCACCGGCCGGGAGCATGAATTTACGATTCCCGGAACAATTTTCAGCGTTCGACCGGCAAAACCGCCACACGCGCCTCACCGGGGTGAATTTCACGCAAAAACCGTACATTCCGGAAGAGAGGAAGAATGGCAATCATCCCGCATCCGGAAAAACCAGGCAAGCACCGTGCAGCAGCAGAGCAGCCAACAGACCGCGCAGGCCGAATCCCTGTTCAGGTCCTTCATGAAGGCCGAGGGGCTCCGCTGCACCTCCGAACGCATCGACGTCCTGCATGAGATCTACTGCTCCGACACCCACCTTGACGCCGACGGGATCTACAGCCGGCTCAGGGAGAAGGGCACCGGCATTTCGCGGGCAACGGTCTACCATACCCTCGACCTGCTATTCAGGCTCAACCTCGTCAACAGGATCGATCTTGGCCACCACCACACCCATTACGAAAGATCCCTCGGCGTAGCCAACCACCTGCACATCGTCTGCCACCGGTGCGGCAAGGTCGAAGAGGCCACAAGCAGCCAACTGGCCGGAATGGTGGAACAGCTCTGTACCGACAACGGATTCTCGCTCGGCAGCTTCAGCCTGCAGGTCTTCGGCGAGTGCCGCGACCGCGAGGCCTGCGCAGCAAGGGTTGTACTCGAAAACCGTTAACCGAACAAGCCCATGCACTGGCTCTATCTGATACTCGCCATCATCACCGAAGTCTGTGGAACGACCAGCATGAAACTCGCCGAAGGATTCACCCGGCCGCTCCCATCGGTTTTTATTTTCGTTTTTTACGCCCTGAGCTTTACATTTGTGACGCTGGCCCTCAAGGTGCTGCCCGTGGGAATGACCTATGCCATCTGGTCGGCGCTCGGCACGGCGCTCATCACCATCATCGGCGTATTCTGGTTCGGCGAAGGCATGAACACCCTCAAGGCCGCATCCCTGCTGCTCATCATCCTCGGCGTCGCAGGGTTGCAGTACAGCCAGGAACACATGAACTAAGGCATGACGCACAAACACCCCGTCCACAGGAAAATCGTCGTTAAAGTCGGCACCAACGTCATCACCGGACGTGACGGCAAACTCGACCCGGAGATCCTCGACAGCCTCACCGCCCAGATCGCGGCGCTGTCGGCTCGAGGCGTCGAAGTCATCCTCGTCTCATCCGGAGCTGTCGGAGCCGGCCGGGGCATCGTACCGCTCAGCGGAAACCTCTCCCCCGTTGAAACCCGGCAGGTGCTCGCCGCCACCGGCCAGATCCGCCTGATCAACGCATACAACGACCGATTTGAAAAGCACGGCATGCTCGCCGCCCAGATACTCGTCACCAAGGGAGACTTCCGCGACCGGCAGCACTACCTCAACATGCGCGCCTGCTTCAAGGCCCTGCTCCACCAGAAGATCGTGCCCATCGTCAACGAGAACGACGCCGTGGCCGTCACCGAACTCATGTTCACCGACAACGACGAGCTCTCCGGACTCATCGCATCCATGATGCAGGTCGACGACCACATCATCCTCTCCAACATCGATGGCCTCTACGACATGCAGGGCGAAACGAAGAGACTCATCTCCGAAGTCGACCCCTCGTCAAAAAACTTCAGCCAGTACATCCGGCCGACCAAGTCCGAATTCGGACGGGGCGGCATGCTCACCAAGTGCAACATCGCCCACAAGCTCTCGCAGCTCGGCATCACCGTGCACATCGCCAACGGCATGACCCCCGGCATCCTGCAATCGATCATCGACGGCAAACCGGTCGGCACCAGGTTCCGTGCCCAGAAGCCCAAACACGGCCTCAAGCGCTGGATCGCCCACAGCGAAGGACTCGAAAAAGGAGCGGTCATCATCAACGAAGGGGCCATCGCCGCCCTCACCTCCCATGAGCACGCCAGCAGCCTCCTCCCCGTCGGCATCACATCCATCGAGGGCACATTCTCCAAAGGCGACGTCATCCGCGTCTGCGCCGAAGACGGCACCGTCATCGGCTACGGCATGGCCACCTGCAGCGACGAAAAAGCCCGCGCCACCATCGGCCAGAAAGGCCACAAACCCGTGATCCACTACGATTACCTCTACATCGTGCCGTAACAGAACCATCGTCGTAGACGTCTGAACGAGAAGTGTGCTGGATCTGTCTGAAAAGCCGCAGGCAGGTATTTGCATATTATTGAATGGGGGTATCCAATTTTTAGCGAGAAGTACAACTAATGACGCAACTCTTTCCGTTTATTTTACTTACTGTAGTACGTCCCCAACTTTTCCCTCAAACCTCCTCGACGATGCGAGTCACTGACGCTGCCGGGTTGCCGATCTTCATGTATCGCTGATGAGTTTTTATGTGGATCTTTGCAAAGATCTAACTATTTTAACACAAGAAGATCGATTTATAAGTATTTTCAACTCCCTATAACTGTTTTTAACCAGGCATCGCGTTTTCCGGTAGAATTCAACCGATCATCGTTATTATGAGACAACTTCGTCCGGCTGGTTATGCATTCCTGTTGGAAAAATACCGGTTGGAAACGATACCGAACTGGCATTCCTCCATGGTAGGATCGTCGGGAACACGAAAATTGGTCATTCAGGACGGTCTGGTTGAAACAACCTATCCCCAGTCCTATTGGCCTGGAGATCTTGACGAAAACCATCTGGAGTTTGCGCTCAAGTACGACGGGATCAACCTTGCGACACTCGCACTCATTTTCAATGTCATTGATGCAGGTTCGCTTTGCGACTGGATTGCTTCGAAACCGACAGGAAAATATGCTCGCAAGCTCTGGTTTCTCTATGAATACCTGACAGGGCACCAGTTGCCTTTGCCGGACCTTTCTCAAGGCAACTACATCGATCTGCTTGAAAATAAGCTCTATTACACGGCGGCGTGGCTTGGACGGAGTGAACTACTTCAACGTCAACGCATATTCGTCAATCTGCCAGGGGGAATATCCGGATTCTGCCCAGTCGTCAGGCGTACGGAGCGACTGAGCGAACTGGAGCAGATCGATATCCCGGAACGCTGCCGTGAAATTGTTGCCGCATATCCTCCGGAACTTCTCAAAAGAGCGCTGAGCTACCTGTACAGGAAAGAAACCCGGGCCTCCTTTGAACTCGAACACCTCCAGCCGGACTCTTCCCGAACGGAAAAATTCATCGCGCTGCTGACAAAAGCCGAACATAGAGATTTCTGTGAAAAAGAGCTGTTGATTGAAATCCAGAACAGCATTGTCGATTATCGGTATCGCGATACCGATTACCGTCACAACCAGAATTATGTCGGTGAAACCGTCACCCCCTTTCAGGAAAAAATTCACTATATCAGTCCGAAACCTGAAGATCTGGCTGGTTTAATGGATGGTCTTGTCAGCGTCCATAAAAAACTGAAACGGGAACCGGCTATTCCCGTTGTGGTCCATGCGGCGATCATTTCCTATGGATTTGTCTTTCTGCATCCTTTCGAAGATGGCAACGGACGCCTGCACCGTTTCCTTATCCACAACATCCTCTCTCAACGAGGATTGGTTCCGGAGGGACTTATGTTTCCGGTATCAGCGGCAATGCTCAACAATCCGATCCTGTACGAGCGCTCTCTCGAGGCTTTTTCGGTTCCGCTTCTCAAGCTCATCGATTATGAACTGGATGAATCCGGGGAAATGAGCGTCAGTGGTCAAACCGGAATCTGGTACCGGTGCATCGACATGACCGTACAGGTCGAATCCTTGTATGAGTTCATTCTCAAAACCATTGACGATGAACTCAAAAAGGAGCTCGATTTTCTTGTGGGCTATGACTCGACCAAAAAAGCGCTTCAGGAAATTGTGGATATGCCCGATCGTCAGATCGATCTCTTTATCAGGGTATGCAGGCAAAACAAAGGACGCCTTTCGGCTACCAAACGGGCATCCCATTTTGCGGCTCTCACTGACGAAGAGGTAGAACGTATGGAATCTGCAATTCGCATGAACTACGCACCATAACTGCATGAACAGACGCTCCTCGGTGACCGTACTGATTACCGGAAGCACCGACGGGATCGGTCTTGCGTCGGCGAAGCCGAATCCACCTGGCTCATCTACGGCGGAAAAGGTTCCTACGAACGAAGCAGCCTGACCGTCATCGGCTGGCTGGATATTGGCCAATACGCATAGACTGCATAGTTATCATCATGAACAAAGCCTCCTGGTCCAATCCCTCGCAAGATCATATGGGGTGAGGTTCACGGAGCATCAACTCTTGCTCCTTACGGCATAGATCGCATTTGACAATTTAACCTCCCATTTTTTCAACAACCAACGTACCTGTTCAGCACTTTAAGTGTAATTTGTCATCAACGTCCCCCTGCATCTGATCAACGCATACAACGACCGATTTGAAAAGCACGGCATGCTCGCCGCCCAGATACTCGTCACCAAGGGAGACTTCCGCGACCGGCAGCACTACCTCAACATGCGCGCCTGCTTCAAGGCCCTGCTCCACCAGAAGATCGTGCCCATCGTCAACGAGAACGACGCCGTGGCCGTCACCGAACTCATGTTCACCGACAACGACGAGCTCTCCGGACTCATCGCATCCATGATGCAGGTCGACGACCACATCATCCTCTCCAACATCGATGGCCTCTACGACATGCAGGGCGAAACGAAGAGACTCATCTCCGAAGTCGACCCCTCGTCAAAAAACTTCAGCCAGTACATCCGGCCGACCAAGTCCGAATTCGGACGGGGCGGCATGCTCACCAAGTGCAACATCGCCCACAAGCTCTCGCAGCTCGGCATCACCGTGCACATCGCCAACGGCATGACCCCCGGCATCCTGCAATCGATCATCGACGGCAAACCGGTCGGCACCAGGTTCCGTGCCCAGAAGCCCAAACACGGCCTCAAGCGCTGGATCGCCCACAGCGAAGGACTCGAAAAAGGAGCGGTCATCATCAACGAAGGGGCCATCGCCGCCCTCACCTCCCATGAGCACGCCAGCAGCCTCCTCCCCGTCGGCATCACATCCATCGAGGGCACATTCTCCAAAGGCGACGTCATCCGCGTCTGCGCCGAAGACAGCACCGTCATCGGCTACGGCATGGCCACCTGCAGCGACGAAAAAGCCCGCGCCACCATCGGCCAGAAAGGCCACAAACCCGTGATCCACTACGATTACCTCTATATCGTGCCGTAACAGCGTGATACAGGAATTGGGCAAGCTCACTTCACTCCAGGAGTTTGTGCTAACTGTCATGAGCGTCCCTGATCCCCACTGTCATGAGCGTCCCTGATCCCTCAAAAGCAAAGGCATCGGTTTTTCAAAAAAAAGTATATTTTTTATATATCAATATACAGTCTGCACACACAATCAAAACCGGAACAGGTCTCATGCGCAGGCCTTGCCCACGGTTCATGCAGTAGCCGTTCCCCCCGTTGAAGCCCCCATGCAGTAAACCTTGCCGTCAATCAGTCGTTCAGCAGTTCCGGTACCCGGTCGTCATTTCCGGTACGAAGGGCCCGCGGAATGCACTGCTTGGCAGGATCGAATCACGTAAACAATCCATGGAGGTTTTGTTATGGAAGACAATGGACACAAGTTCCTCACCAATGACGCGGGGATCCCGGTCACCAGCGATGAATACTCCCTCACGGTCGGGCCGGACGGACCGATTCTGATGCATGATGCCTATCTGATGGAACAGATGGCAAATTTCAACCGGGAGATGATTCCGGACCGACAGCCTCATGCAAAAGGGTCAGGGGCATTCGGATACTTCGAGGTGACCAACGATGTGAGCCCGTACACCAGGGCGGCAGTATTCCAGCCGGGCGTCAAGACGGATGTGCTGGCACGCTTCTCCACGGTTGCCGGTGAAAGCGGGAGCCCGGACACCTGGAGGGACGTACGCGGTTTCGCAGTCAAGTTCTACACGACCGAAGGGAACTACGACATGGTGGGTAACAATACCCCGGTATTCTTCGTCCGCGATCCCATGAAATTCCAGCATTTCATCCATTCACAAAAGCGCCGCGCGGATAACGGCATGCGCGACAACGACATGCAGTGGGACTTCTGGACGCTGTCACCCGAGACCGCCCATCAGGTAACGATCCTCATGAGCGACAGGGGAATCCCAAGGTCCTACAGGCATATGCACGGCTTTTCGAGCCACACCTACATGTGGATCAACGCTTCGGGAGAGCGATATTGGGTCAAGTATCATTTCATCACCGACCAGGGTATCGAAAACCTGACGCAGGAAGAAGCCGATGGTATAGCGGGATCGGATGCCGACTTCCATCGCAGGGACCTGTTCGACGCGATCAAAAACGGAAAGCATCCCGGTTGGTCACTCAAGGTACAGATCATGCCGTTCAAGGAAGCCGAGAGCTACCGGTTCAACCCGTTCGACCTGACCAAAGTCTGGCCACACGGCGATTACCCCCTGCACGATGTCGGCCGGCTGGTCCTGAACCGGAATCCGACCGATTTCCATAGCGAGATCGAGCAGTCGGCATTCGAGCCGAACAACATCGTGCCGGGAATCGGCATAAGTCCCGACCGGATGCTGCTTGCCCGCCTCGTTTCCTACAGCGATGCGCATCGGGCCCGCCTCGGCGTCAATTACAAGCAGATTCCGGTGAACCGGCCGGTAAACGAGGTGAACAGCTATAGCAAAGGAGGGGCCATGCGGGTCGACAAGGTTGCGGATCCGGTCTACGCGCCTAATTCAAAGGGAGGCCACATAGTCAATCCCGATAACTCTCCCGAACAAAACACGTGGGCGACGAGCGGCGAGATCCTTCGCGCGCCATACACCCTGAGAAAGGATGATGATGATTTCGGGCAGGCCGGCTCGCTGGTACGAAACGTGATGAACGACAGGCAGCGGGACCAGCTCGTATCGAATGTGGTGGGCCATCTGAAAAAAGGAGTCACGGAACCTGTCCTGCAACGCGTTTTCGAATACTGGAGAAAGATCGATCAGGAGACCGGCGACCGGATCGCCAAAGCTATGCAGGCCCCCTGATGCAGTAAAAAAGCAGCGGGGAGCGTGTTTTTCAGACCCGCTCCCCGTTGCAGTCCATAGACCTATAGCCGTTCGACTACCTGAACATACCGGATCGGGTTCGGCACTCCCGGACAATGGAGTGGATTACCCTGCCGCTTCCAGGGCCGCGATCCTCGATTCGATAGGGGGATGGCTGCTGAACAGCGCCATCATGCGACCGCCGGCAATACCGCTGGCCGCCATCTGCTTCGGCAGTTCACCGGTATGGAGGTTGCCAAGCACTCGCAGGGCGTCGATCATCGGGCGCCGGTCACCCAGTAGCGCGGCCGCTCCGGAATCCGCCCGGTACTCGCGCTTGCGCGAGAAGTACATGACGATGATGCTGGCCAGAATGCCGAACACGATCTCGAACACCATGCTGGCGATCCAATAGCCGATGCCCGGGCTGTCGGACTCCTCGTCCCTGCGGAGGAAGCTGTCTACCACGTAACCGAGGGCACGGGACAGGAAAATCACGAAGGTGTTGACCACCCCCTGGATCAGGGTCAGCGTCACCATGTCGCCGTTCCGGATATGGGCAACCTCGTGGGCCAGCACGGCTTCCACCTCTTTCCGGTTCATGCCGTTCAGCAGGCCGGTCGAGACGGCCACCAGCGACCTGTTCTTACCGGACCCGGTGGCGAAGGCGTTAGCGTCCCCATTGTAGATGGCAACCTCGGGCATCTGCAACCCTGCCTTGGTGGAAAGCTGCTTCAAGGTATCGAGGAGCCATACCTCGTCCTGGTTTGAGGGCTGCGTGATGACGCGGGCGCCGGTGCTCCACTTCGCCATGGCCTTGGACATCAAGAGCGAGATGAAGGAACCGCCAAAGCCAATCAGCGCCGCAAATGCCAGCAGCATGCCCGGATCGAGGCCATTGCCGGTCAAAAAGCGGTCGATGCCCAGAATGCGGGCACTGATGGACAGCACCGCCAGCACCGCAAAGTTGGTCAACAGGAAAAGGACTATACGTTTCATCAGGATCCTCCAGGATTACTATTTCTATGATTTATGATGGGGTTAAAAAAGTTACCCCGACCATAGCCGGCCGGCTTCGAGATTTATCCGATCAGCTATGCCGCGTCACAGCATCAGCAAGCCGCCCGAAGCCGGGATGTAGCAACCCGTCACGAAGCTGCTGTGGTCGGACGCCACTGCGAGCACCACTCCAGCTATGTCTTCGGGAAGGGCGACCCTTTTCAGGGGGGTCATTTCAGCCATCATCGCTTTCTGTTCTTCGGGCAGCCAGGCCGTGGCGTCGGTCAGCGTGAGGCCCGGAGCGACGACGTTGACGCGGATGCCGAAGGGGCCGACCTCTTCGGCAAGTGAGCGGACGAAGGCGTCAAGGCCCGATTTCGCGGTGCTGTGGGCAATGAAACCCGGCGAGGAGTGTCGCGAAAGGGTGCTCGAAATGGCGATGATGCTTCCCGATCTCCTCTCGATCATGCCCGGCAGCACAGCCTGGCAGCAAAGGAATGCCGACTTGAGCTCTCCGGTGAGCTTTGCTTCGAATTCATCCCAGGAAAACTCAGTGAAGGGTTTGACGGGAAAACCGATCGATGCGTTGTTGACCAGGAGGTCGACAGGTCCGAGGCTTTTTTCCACCTCCGCGACCATCGAACGCACCTGCTCCCCGTCGCGGACATCCGCCCGGACGGCCATAGCCCTGCCGCCGGCTTCCATGATCTCTGCGACGACGGCGATCGCCGCGCTTTCGCTCTGGAACCAGTTCACCGCGACGGCGGCTCCTTCGGCTGCGAGGAGTCTGGCCGTTGCACGGCCGATGCCCCGGCTTGCGCCAGTGACCAATGCGACTTTGCCTTTCATATCCGGTAAGACCTCCATTTGTTTATAAGGATTGATGAAACAATAAATATCAATCAAACAACACGCGCCGGCAAGGATGCTGACCCAAGTCACCTTTTGGCGGCGAGGTCACAGTAGAACTCCTTGAGGTGCCTTGTCCCGAAGGACGGGGCGACGTTGTCCATGCGGCTGACGGAAAGCGCGAAGGACATGATGCTTCCGAATGGCTTGTTGAAAAGCCCGATGATGAAGAGTGCGGCGTCACCGACCCACATGGGCACGTGGGTGATCTTCGGCTGGAGGCCGAGGGCTTCGAACGCCATGAGGTTGGTCTCGTCGTAGGTGAAGATATCCGGCCCGCCGACTGCGACCTCCCGGTTTCCCTCGTCGTCTGCCGCATCCGCGCAGACCTTTGCCAGGTCGGCACCATGGATCGGGTTGAAGCGGTTTGTGCCGTCACCGAAGAGGAAGACGTGCCCTTTTCGTGCAAAACCGAAGAACATACCCATGTCGTTGAAATAGGCGGTCGGGCGGATGACGGTGAAGGCCATGCCTGAAGCCCTCAGGTCCGCCACGAAAAGCTCATGCGAGCGGACCATGTCCGAATCCGCCATCTTTTCGGCATTGAAGACAGAGACGTAGATAAACCGCTTTACACCGCTTTCGATGGCCTCCTCGAGGAGCGCCCGGTTGCCGATATGGTCGACCTCTTCGTTCGTGACGCCATGCTGCGGCTTGGTGAGTCCCATGCAGGAAAAAACGATATCCACCCCGTTACATGCGCCCCTGACAGATGAGCGGTCGGTCGCGTCGCCGATATGGACCTCACCCGCAAGCGCCGAGACGTCCGGCTCGAAGTTCGGCCCGACGCCCGAGAGCCGCTCCCTGTCCCTGACCAGGGACCGGACGGCATATCCCCGTCCGGCGAATTCACTGACGACATATCTTCCGAGATATCCCGAAGCTCCCGCTACAAGAACCTTCTTTTGTGCCATGCCTGCAGGCTTTTAGGTTTACGAACGTTGCAGATATCGAAAGCTATACAATCGTTCACCTCTTTCAGCCGGCCATGATCAACGAAGGAGCCGACCAGTCTCCGGAGATGAACTCTTTCTCCTCCGCCTTGACGACCATCACAGGAATGTGGGCAGACCTTATGACTCCTTCGGCAACGCTGCCCATGATGAGGCGGCTCAAGCCGGTCCTGCCGTGGAATCCCATGATCAGTGAGATCGGAATGGGGACGTTGACCAATAACTACAATATCGAACAAAGGCGTCAGGGGCAGCAACTGAATATTCTCCTGCAGCAAAATCAAACGATCCGTTCGGGGATCACGATTCCCCGGATGATCACATGATGCATGGTTCCCGGCGCAACAAATCCGTCTTACTTTTTGAGTTATTGATCAACGTCCATCAACAGCCCTGGCAATGGCTGCATGAGTTTACGCATCGCCCGGGGGATCTTCGGCTGCCAGCGAGAGTAAAACGGAAAAAACGCTCCCCTTGTTGATTTTGCTGCGGCCTTCAACCTTTCCGCCTTGGGTTTCAACAATTTCCTTGACGATGGCCAAACCGAGGCCGGTCCCGTCTACATTGATTCCATGGTGTTCGCTGCGATAGAATTTCTCGAAAATCTTCTCGATTTCGTCAGTAGCGATGCCGATACCGGTGTCTTCGACCTCGATGCGGATGGTTTCGCCTTCAACGCAGACCCTGGTGAAGACCTTGCCTCCACCAAGGGTGAATTTCAGGGCGTTGCCCAGAAGATTCATCATCACCTGCTTGAGGGAATCCTGATCGAAATCGATAAAAAGTGCTCTGGCGGGATACTCTTCGACAAGCTCGATTTGTTTATCAAAGGCCTGCTTTCGAAGGACATCGACCACAGCCGAAACCACCCCGACCGGATTGAACCGGTGAAGCTTGTAATTCATTTTGCCTGATTCAATGCGCGAGATGGACAGCAGATCCTCGATGAGGCTCGACAGCCTCACGCTCTCGTCATGAATGATGGAAACAAATTCATTACGGGTCTTACAGTCGAGGACGGCGTCCTGCTTGAGCAACGTACTGGAAAAACCGAGAATGGAAAAAAGCGGAGTACGAAGTTCATGGGAGACGCTCGCGATAAAGTCGTTCTTGAGCCTCATGCTCTCCCTGATCTGGAGTTCATGCTCTTTACGAAGCGAAATATCGCGCATCGTGGATACGACTTTCAATGGATGGTCAGGACGATCCTGCTGAAGGCTTATCGACAACGACATCGTTGCGACCGATCCGTCCTTCCTGAGGATATGCACCTCATAATCCTGCAACGAATGCCTCACGCGAAGTTCACGGAAGAGTTGCTCCAGCTCTTCCGGATACTTGTAGAACTTCATAACCGGGGCATGAAGAACCTCTTCCCTGGTATAACCGAGCTGCCGTATCGAAGGGCTTACTTCAAAAACAGCACCACTGGCAACATCGATTTCAACATAAAGGTCCTGAATGCTTTCAAAGATCAGCCGATATTTTGTTTCACGCTCAAGAATCCGCATGGAGGCCACCGCCCTGTTCAACGCGCTGAAAATGAGATCTCCACCCAGTTGCAGGAGGGGGATCTGGTTTTCCTGAATCGATGAAACCGGCTGCGTAACCCAGTCCAGTCCAAGAAAACCCCTCAAGACGTTTCCATCGGCGATCGGCAGGACAAGCAGCGATTGAATGCCCTGCATCTCGAGCAACTCCTTTTCGGCGCTGGCTTCAAGGGGGAGATCGGCCAGTTTGGGTACAAACACCGGCTCCATCCTCCGGAGGTGCTGCATCCACCAAGGCATGATATCGGAGGGAAGATCCTGCAGTGTGTCCTTCTGCGCTTGAATGCCTTCCCTGCACCACTCATGGGTGTTGCTCACGGTTCTAAGCCCGTCAGAGAACTGAAAAATATAGCAACGGTCCGCTCCTTCAAGTGATCCGATCATACCGAGCGCCTGCTCGATGGTTTCGTCCGGATGAGCTGCATTAGGTTTCATCAGAAGAATGGATATCTCGGTGAGCAACTCCTGAAGGAGCTGCTTCGCCTTGAGCCGTTGCTCCGTAATCTGCAACTGCCGGTTCGATGCCAGCAGTTGCTGCTGGCCGGCCAGCAGCTGCTGGTTCGATGCCATCAGCTGCTGCTCGCTGGCCTGCAACTGCTGGTTCAATGCCATCAGCTGCTGCTCGCTGGCCTGAAGCTGCTTGTTCGACGCCATCAGCTGCTGCTCGCTGGCCTGCAACTGCTGGTTCGACGCCATCAGCTGCTGCTCGCTGGCCTGCAACTGCTGGTTCGATGCCATCAGCTGCTGCTCGCTGGCCTGCAACTGCTGGTTCGATGCCATCAGCCTGGCCTCGAAATCCTTGCTTTCAGTGATGTCCCGGAAAACCCCCATCAGACACGGACGGCCTTTATACTCAACCTTCGAAGCCAGTACGCTTACCGGAATCCTTCTCCCGGATGCACTCAGCAACTCCGATTCAACAACACGCTGCAGACCTGCGGCAAGCCGCTGGAAAGCCTGCATGTTATCATCGAGCACGTCCACGGGATGGAGCGATTCAATTGTCCGTTCCTGCAGGACGGCGCTGTCGGCTTCCATCATCTTCTCTGCAACATGATTGCAGGCCATGATCTTGCGTGTTTCGACGTCGGCTATGAAAATGGCGTCGGAAATGCCGTTATACAGGGCGTCAAGCTGATTCACCTTTCTGGCGAGTTCCTGCTCGAGCTCCTTTTGTTCAGTGATTTCCTGATGCGTGCCACTCATCAGCAGGGGCTTCCCATCCTTGCACCACTTGATGACCTTCCCCCTGTCAAGGATCCAGACCCATGATCCGTCCTTGCGCCTCATGCGACAGGTGAATTCATAGTATGGCAACTCTCCACTGAAATACCGCTCGATCAAACGCATGGACTCTTCGAGATCATCGGGGTGGATGAGTTTCCCCCAGGTATCGATCGTATGCGGCATCAGTTCCTCGAGGCTGTAGCCAACGATCTCCCCCCAGCGCTCATTGAATACGACCTCTCCGGTCTGCACGTTCCATTGCCAGGTTCCCGCCCGGGTTCCTTCAATGATCCCTTCCAACTGCTCCTTCTGGGAAACGATCGTCTGTTCGGCCAACGTCCTCCCTGTGATGTCATAGTTGATGCCCGTTATGCGAACGGGCCTGCCATTTTCATCCCTGGTTACGACGGCATTGTTCTTGATGTGTCGGATCTCGCCGGAAGGGTGGATCACCCTGAAATCTGTATCGATCGCCTTTTCACCGGCAAAGGCTGCTTCCGATTTGGCGACGGCGCGCTCACGGTCATCAGGGTGAAGGCCATTCCACCAGGCTTCGTAGGTCATTGAAAAACTGTTCTGGTCAATGCCGTAAATCCGGTACATCCATTTGTCCCAGACCAGAAAATTATTCGTCAGGTCAAGCTCCCAGATACCGATGCCTGCCGCATCGACGGCAAGCATCATGCGTCGGCTCAGCTCTTCATTGGCGAGCAAGGTCCGACGAAGATCATCCTCGATCTTTTTGCGTTCCGTAATATCCCGGTCGGCCCCCAGGTAACCCGCGAATTTCCCGTCGCTCTCGTAAAAGGGAATACCGGATGTCTCAAGGGTCACCAAACGGCTATCCTTGTGCCGGTTGATGTTTTCGAGGTTCCTGAATGACTGCCGACCTTCAAGGTATCCTGCAAAGATCCCTCCTACCCGCTCCACCTCTTCGGGGATCATGAATTCAAACGGGGAGCGGCCGATCATCTCCTCCGGCTCATAGCCCAGGAAATTCCTGACCATGTCGCTGACGTAGGTATAGTTGCCGCAGGCATCCACCTCCCAGACCCAGTCGTTGAGCGTTTCAGCCATCGTCCGCAGGCGCCTGGAACTATTTCGCCCATCTTCAAGCTCCCGGGACAAGGTATCGTACTTCCTTACCGACAATTCCATTGCCTCCCTGACCGGCACCAGCGCATCGGGGCCGATACCGGACAATTCGAGTTCATCGAGCCGTTGCCTGAGCAATTGCAGGGGATCTACAGGAATATTGGCCATGTGCGGGGATATGATTAATGGAGACCTCGAGAATGGCAATCCCGTTCAAGAGGAGCGGAAAGCATGCCCAAGCCTAAAATATGCCTAACAACCGAAAAAACAAGGCTGCCGGAATGAAGGTCAAAAAAAAGCGGGCAAGAACGAAAATCAGATACGTAAAGCAGCCGGATAATGCATCGACAATACCCGAGCGCCTGTCCGGAAAACCGTATGAATGGTCATGTCCATAACTGAACCCTGCCCTTGAACTTTAATGAAAAGCCGGTTGATCACCGAGCCTCGATATTGACAGGGACGGTCCACTTCTTCGGGATGTTCTGCATCGCCAGGCACATCCTCCTCAGGATTGATCCGTCATTCGGGAAACAGCACTTGTTCAAGCGCCTTTTCGATCAAACGCTTCTTTATCATGCCGGGCAGGCCGCCGTTGTCGAACAAGGCCTGCTGTTCGCCGCGTTTCCGAATCAGCTGGCAGGTCAGTTCGATCGGAGTGTCCGGTATCTGCCCTTTCTTTGGGGCACGGTTGTTCAGCACTTTATATGACAGGAAACTATAATCACTTACAAACTTGAAGCCACAAATTCATACCTGATGGCCACTACGTCCAATTACGCTTGATTCAGCTGTATGTATATGGTATATTTTCCTTTTTGAGTCCGCTTGCATAACGATGCCGTCCCCACCCCATGCTGCTTTCCCTGGATTTTCATATCCTTTTTGTCGATGACGAACAGGACGCCCTTTTTTCTCTGAAAAGGTATTTGCGGAACGAACCATATACGACCCATTTCGCAAACAGCGCAAAAGAGGCCCTCGATCTCTGTGATAAGCTCAACATAGCTGTAGTGGTAACTGACCTGAGGATGCCTGGCATATCAGGACTTGAACTGGTCGAGACCCTGCAGCGACTGTATCCCGATATGGTCCGGATCATTCTCAGCGGAACGGAAGACATCACGATGATCATCGAAACGATCAATTCGGGCAGGATCTTCCGTTTCATCCCGAAGCCGATGGAACCGGAGCGCCTGAAAGCGATCGTGAAGGACGCGCTCTCCTTTTACAGGCTGCAGATCGAACACAGGGAGATGACCGTCCTTGCCGAAAAACAGAAGCGGTACCTGACCCGGATCAATGACGAACTGCGCCAGACAACGGTAAGGATCAGGGAAAGCGAGCTCCGGTTCCGCGCCATGAACGACGCGGCGTTCGACCCCATCTTCCTGATCGATCCAAACGGGATCATCGTCTATGCCAACACTTCGGCAGAAACCACGTTCGGATTCTCGAAGACCGAATTCCTTTCCATGCGGTTTCGCGACCTGATGGCTCCGGAACATGTGGAGGAAGGGTTCGAACACACACTGCTCACCGCGTCCTGCATGCTGCAGGAATGTCAGATCGACTGCATACAAAAAGACGGAAGGACCATTAATGTAGGCATTTCTGTCGGCAAGGTCGATCTCCAGTCGGTCCCGCACATCGTCATCATCGCTCGTGACAACACCCTTCGAATCCAGGAGGAAAAAAGCAGGATGCACCTGCTAAAAGTTCAGCAGACCCTGGAATCGCAGATTGAGCGGCGCCTTTTGCAGAGCAATACCCCAAGGAACCTGGGCGGAGCCACCATCAGCCATTTCATGCTCTCCTCAGGTCACCTGAATGGCGATTTTTCCGACTTCATCGTCTATGACCGCCAGCATGCCGACATCCTGGTGGGAGACGTCATGGGCCATGGCATTCTATCGGCCCTGGTCGGCTCCGGGATGAAGTCGATCTACCTCAGGACAATCGCCCGGAAAAGCTTCCGTGAAAAGCTCCCGGATCTGAAGGAGGTCGTCAGCGAACTCCATGAGGAATGCATTCAGGACCTTCTGGAGATAGAAATCTATGCCACCATGCTCTTCTTCAGGCTTGACCTGGAAAAACGGCTTCTCTCGATGATCGACTGCGGACACACCGCCAGCATCCATGTCCATGCCGCAAGCGGCACCTATTCGCTCCTCAAAGGCACAAACCTGCCGGTCGGGATGGTGGAACAGCAGACGTTCGAGGTCGTAACGGTACCGGTCGAATACGACGACATCATCGTCATCTATTCTGACGGCATCACGGAAGCACGACTTCCGGATAACAGCCTGTTCGAGGAGGGCCGACTTATCGACCTGGTCATGAACCATCGCCATATGGGAAGTGACCGGATTCTGGATCAAATACGCAAGGAACTGGCTTCGGCGACAGGCTCCGATACTTTCGAGGATGATGCCTCATGCATCGTAATCCGCATCGGCAATGAATAAGAGCGCAGTACTTATCATCGGCGGAATTGCCGGATTCCTTCGTAAAACTGGTGCCAGTAACTTCATGATCAGCCAGGTGGAGAGCCTGGAAGATGCCGCGCACATAGTCTCCAGTGGACAGAAATTCAATCTTGTCCTTCTTGCCGTGACAAGCGAAATGCAGGACCCCATCCCCTTTGTCCGTGATCTCATGGCAAGGGACGCTTCAGCAAAGGTGATGTTTTTCTCAAGCCGGGACGAGCTGCATGCCGCACTGGCATGGCTGGCCGACCTTGCGCCGGAGAATCTCCGAAGACTCATACGTTCAGAGCCTCTCCGACCCGAAATCCAAACATCCAAATCAGGGATATCGGGCTCAGAATTCGATGGCCTCATCGGTGAGTCTGCAGAAATGGAAAAACTCAAGAAGCTTGTTTTAAAAATCGCACCGACGGGCACGACGATTCTGCTGCAGGGTGAAAGCGGCACAGGAAAGGAGGTGCTTGCACGGTCGATCCACAAGAACAGTTCACGCAGCAGTGAGGCGTTCATCCCGGTCGACTGTGCCGCCATCAGCGGAAACATTATTGAAAGTGAACTCTTCGGCCATGCCAAAGGATCCTTTACGGGAGCCGACAGGAGCACGCTCGGCATGATCCGTTCGGCTGACAAGGGGACGCTGTTCCTCGACGAAATCGGCGAACTGCCAATGAACATGCAGGCCAAGCTGCTCAGGACCCTTCAGGAACGCGTGGTCAAGCCTGTAGGTGAGAGCCGGATCTACCCGGTCAATATCCGGATCATTGCCGCCACGAACAGGAATCTGGCCGAAGCCGTCAAGAACGGTGAATTCCGGGAGGACCTCTATTACCGGCTCAACGCCATCACGATTTACGCCGCACCGTTACGGGAACGGTCGTCCGACGTTCCCCTGATCTGCAGGCATATCCTCGATCGGCTTGAAGATGAGGGGTTCCCGAGAAAACGGATTTCCGAACGCGCCATGGCTTCGCTCTCCGCCTATCGTTGGCCCGGCAACGTCAGGGAGCTCGAAAACGTCGTGCGTCGTGCGGCCATGCTCACCGGCGGCGACATCATTGACAACGACAGCATCTCCTTTGAATCCGGCCAGATGCTTCTGGCGATGGACGAGGTTGAAGAAAATAACTCCAGCGTCGTTTTCCATGAGAAAGAGGCGATCGTCAAAGCCCTCAAAAAAACGTCAGGAAACCGGCGCGCCACTGCGGAACTCCTTGGCATAAGTGAGGCGACCCTGTATCGCCGCCTGAAAACCTACTGCCTTTAGGTTTAGGGCGCCTCCAGCACCAGGCCCGGCTGCCTCTCGCAATGAGAGCCATTCAGCCAGGCAGACTTGCATTCTGAAAGCAGATCGGGAAACCGGTCTGCAGCAACAGGCACTGAAAGCCTGCATTATCGTGAGGATGCCCACTCTACCGGCAATGGCACCATTCTTGCTGATATATTTTCATGACCCTGCGAAAAACATTGGCAGCAGGTGCAGACATTCCGGCTCAGGCAACAGTTTTAACGAACATTTTCCCGACACCACGCATGGTCAATGCCTTGATCCTTGGCCTTAAAGACAAAACCCTCGAACTGCGATCGTTGCTTGAAGAAAAAGGGTTGAAGGTCACGCTCGCCGAAACCATGGAAGAAATTCCTGAAATCAGGCACAATGCACCGGATTATCGACTTGCATTCCTTACGGACAGCTTTTCTGCAGCACTGGACGCCAGCCTTCTTGCCCATGTAAGGAGAAACTGCCAGCCGGAATGCATGTTCTGCCTGTCAAGCGATGCGGACCATGGGAAGGAACGCATCCTCCGTTCGGCCGGACTGGTTTTTTTTGACAGCTACAACAACTTCCTCGAACTTGCCGACCGGATTATCCAGACAGCACTGGCCGCTTCTGAGCGGAAAAAATCCGCACGGGAACTTGAACATCGCCTTCTGAAGCGTACCCCGGTCCTGAAAAGCCGCATCAAGCGATACACCTTCCCGACAAGCCTGGCCATCACCCGGCTGACGGCCAGAAATCTGGATATATCTGCCGCCCTGATGATCCTTATCCTCGCAGGCCTGCCAATCCTGATCGTGCTTCTGTTGCGGAAAATCTTTACAGGAGCGCCGGTATTCGAATCCGCTGAAATTACTACCGGCCAGGGAAGGCGCCTGAAGATCCGCAGATTCTGTAATATCAGTCCGGGACTCCGCGACATCCCGTCCCTGGCCGCCATCCTTTCAGGAAAATCTTGCCTTTTCACCATTACCGGTCCGCGCAACCGTTCATTCCTGAAATGGATGCCACTCGCCCAACGTTCGTAACCCTGTCGCGATGGAACTCAATCCTACAGTAAGAAAAAAGCTGATCTCCAAGGTCAGCGAATCAATCAGCCCCAAAACCCGCCACCGCAGGGCAATGAAGGTCTTCATATGGGAAATGACGGTCAGGCTCTCATACCGGGCGAAGCGGCTGCTTGATATTGTCGTATCGCTGGCCGCGTTCATAGCGATCCTTCCGGTGTTCATCATTACGACCATCGCCATATGGATTGAAAACCCCGGTCCGATCTTGTATGCCCAGACCAGGGTAGGCAGGAACGGAAAACATTTCAGGTTCTTCAAATTCCGCTCGATGATTGTCAATGCTGATAAAATGAAGGAGCAGCTTTCATCAATGAATGAATCGTCAGGTGGTGTAATTTTTAAGATCAAAAAAGACCCCCGGATCACAAAAGTCGGCAGGATAATTCGTAAATTGAGTATTGACGAGCTTCCCCAACTATTCAACGTGCTGAAAGGAGACATGAGCCTAGTCGGGCCAAGGCCTCCGCTGCCTCAGGAAGTTGCCGAGTATACGCTAGAAGAGCGCAAAAGGCTGCATGTCATCCCCGGAATCACCTGCCTCTGGCAGGTAAGCGGCAGGAGCGATATCCCGTTTGACGAACAGGTCAAGCTTGATATGCAGTATATTCAGAGCTCGAGCATCCTGAACGACATCGTCCTTCTTTTCAGGACGGTCCCTGCCGTCCTGACCGGCAAGGGCGCATACTAATAAGTACCGTTGCCATGGAATTCCATATCGACACATCAGCAGGAATGACGGCCGGAATCGCCGTACTGCCCGACCGGATCGATGCCGCCAACTGCGCCCTTGTCCAGCAGGCTTTCCCGGACTGGCTGAAGAGGACGGCAAATATCGTTTTTGATTGCAGTCGGCTCGAATTCCTCGACAGCAGCGGACTTGGAGTCATCGTCTCCTGCCTGAGAAAAGCCATTGAACACAAGGGAGACCTCAAACTTGCAGGGCTTGGGACAAAAGTCACCATGCTGTTCGAACTGACCAAGGCCAAGAGGCTCTTTTCCATCCACCCCGATACCGCCTCGGCGGTCGCTGAGTTCAGTTCCGGAAACAATGAGTGATGGAAAAAGCATGAACAGTCTCTTCATCGTCAGGGAAACGGACCACGCATGGCTGCGGGAACAGTTCAGGGGAAGGCATCCACTGCTTGTCACCCTGTGCAACAAACCTTTCATCGAGTTCCTGATAGACTTTTCAATCCTTGCCGGAGCCCGGGCCATCAGAATCGTCAGTGATGGCCCGATAGCGGAACTCGAACAGTACTGCGGCAACGGGAGCCGCTGGGGAATAGAGATGAGCTATGCGCACATGCTCCCGGAAGACGGCAGGACACGGATCCTTGAAAAGAACAGGCGGTTCTGTTCAAGTGGGCGAATGATGATCGTTGACGGGGTGCTCTTCATAGATAACGACAAAACAGCCAATTACCGGGCCTGGTTCGCCGCGATTCCTGCCGGGGAGGTCATCAGGGGCGATACCGGATCGATCACGATCACCGGGGAACCCCTGCCGGAAGCGGTTGTGCCTCCCCGACCCCGGCTGGGAATCCCCCCCGTCAGCTCCATCAGCCACTACTTTGCGCTTTCGGCAGAAACCCTCAGGGCCGGTGACCGCTATATCCTCCCCGGTTACAGCAATGAGCAGGACTGCTTCATCGGAAGGAACGTCGTGATCCAGAAAGGGGCAGAAATCAGGAAACCGGTCATGATTGGCAACAACGTGCAGATCATGTCCGGCTCGGTCATTGGTCCGGGGACCATCATCGGAAACAATGTCATCGTCGACCGGGAGAGTACCGTTTCGGAAAGCATCCTGATGGACAATACCTTCGTCGGGGAGCAACTCGAGGTCGAAAGGAAAATTGCTGAAGGGAACCTGCTGATCGGCCCTGAAAGCGGCGCATCCCTGCTTATGGAAGATCCGCACCTGATGGGCACTATCCGCCAACCGGCGCCGGGAAATCGCATTGTGCGCTATCTGGTGCACGCTATCGCCGCCGCAATCCTGATCATCCTTCTGGCCATCCCGTTCCTCGTGCTTCGTCCGCTGCTCGCGTTGCAGAAAAACTGGAAAACTGTCGCGCATAGCTACCCGGCGTCGACCCCGGGAAAAACGATGGTCCTGAAAACAGCAAAGATCAGTCCCGATGGATTGACGGGCAGGATCGCCATCGCCCTTGCACTCGACCGGTTCGCGCTGCTTTTCAAGGTGCTCGAAGGATCACTGCTGCTGATCGGCCACCGTCCGCAGAGCTCATCGGCAACAGCGGGCGTCGACCGGAACCCTGTTGCTTTCAATCCGGCCGTGTTTGGCTATTCAGAAGCCGAAGACTGGGCCCAAAACGACGTCGACACCATGATCATCGACCACTATTACGCCCTCCATGGCAGCCCCATGAAGGATATCAGCCTGGTTCTCAATGCATTAACAAACCGAAAAACCGTTTGACAAAGAGGGAACATGAACATCGTGGAAACCACACTGAACGGCGTTACCGTCATCTCTCTGGAGGGGATAATCAACGCCGCATCGGCGCCTAAGCTCAAGGCCCATATCGAAACCTCGGACCATGGAATTCCCATGGTGATCAACCTCGAGCAGGTTGATTTCATCGACAGCAGCGGACTCGGTGTCCTGGTAGGCCTTGCCCGCAAAAAGAAAGCAAACAATGCGGTCCTCAAACTGGCCAACATGAACAACAGAGTCAAAAGGGTCTTTGAAATCACCCAGGCCTTCAGCCTTTTCGACATTTATGACGAAGTAGGTGCAGCCGCAGGAAACTAACCGCTCAGGAGCCATCATGACAGTCATTCTTTCGGCGACACTCCGGGCAGAGGTTGCCAACAGCCGGATCGCATCGAACATAGCTCGATCGACAGCGGAAGTATTTGCAGAGAAACAGGGCTTTTCCGGAAACATTGCAGAATTCGGCCATGCTTTCGAACTCTCGATAAGCGAAGCCTTCACCAACTCGGTCCGTCACGGCAATCCTTCTTCCGACGATGCCGTTGTGACTCTGGCCTTCGAAAGTGCGACCGATGCACTGACGGTAAGGGTTGGTGACAAGAACACGCCCTTCAACTCACAACCGCCTTGCCCGGAAATCACGAAATACCCTGAAAGCGGTTTCGGCCTGTTCATCATCGGCAAGCTGATGGACAAGGTGACCTGTGAACGGGACGGCATGAGCAACATCCTCACGATGACGAAACGCATCGGCAGGTCCTGAACCAACAACACATACCCCCGTCATGTTATCGGTCATCATCGTCAGTTACAATACAAAGGACATCCTCTGCAACTGCCTGCAGGCGCTTTTCGAACATAGCAAGGGCGTCGACATGGAGGTCGTTGTCGTCGATAACGACTCCAGGGATGGTTCGGCCGCCATGGTGAGGAATGAATTCCCCTCCGTGCGCCTGATCGAAAACCAGGTCAATACAGGCTTCGCTGCGGCCAACAATCAGGCCTATGCCCTCTCCAGGGGTAAATACATAATCCTGCTCAACCCTGATGCGTACCTGAAGCACGGCTCCATCGCGGGCGCAGTGGAGTTCATGGAAAGAACGCCCGGATGCGGCCTTTGCGGAGGAAAGATCATCTCGCCCCAAGGCAGGCTCGAGCCCTCGGCCCGGCGCTTTCCCTCCATCAGCTCGAAGCTCCTGACCCTTTCGGGCATCAGCGGAAAATTTCCCCACTCGCCCATCCTGAACCACCACGAATTCGGAGGCTTTGCCCATGACCGGCCCGTGGAGGTCGACTGGGTTCCCGGAACCTTTACCATCATCCGCCGGAGCATGCTCGAAGCCATCGGTTTCTTTGACGAGCGGTTCTACCTCTATTACGAAGAGACCGACCTCTGCCGCCGGGCGAAAAAGGCCGGCTGGAAAATCTTTTTCATCCCTTCCGCCGAAGTCATGCATATCGGCGGAGCCTCCAGCAAGACGAGAAAAGAGAAGGCCTACGACGAGAATGCAGCGCAGGTCCTCTCCTTCAGGCTGCGCAGCGAATGCCTCTATTACCGCAAGAACCACGGGCCGTTCATGCTCATGGCATCAACCGGGGTTGAACTCCTTTGGCATGGCCTACGCATTGCAAAGTGCACGCTGATACCGGGCAAAGAGTCCTCAATAAAGCGGAATGCCGCCCGGGCGACCGGCAAGCAGATCGTTCAAGCCATCAGGGACACCCGGTTCGGGACCGTTTCACCGCCAACCCCCTGGTAACCGATGAATATGTTCAAGGAGATCCGGCAGGACCTTGCCACCTATGAAGGCGAATGGAGCGCACAGGGCTTCTGGGTGATGATCGTCTACCGCTACGGCCGCTGGCGTTACACGATCAGCAACGCCCTCATCCGCAAGCCGTTTTCGCTCCTCTACCATTGCCTGTACAAGCTGGTTCAGATCCTCACCGGCGTGGAACTCCCTTGCGAGGTGCCGGTAGGCAAAAAATTCAGGATCGACCATTTCGGTGATATCATCATCAGCGGCTACGCCAGCTTCGGAGACAACTGCATCATCAGGAACGGGGTCACCATAGGGTTGAAAAACATCGAGGAAAAAGCGGCCCCCTCGATAGGCAACAATGTCAATATCGGGGCCGGAGCCAAGATACTGGGAAATATCACCGTAGGCGACAATGTCGATATCGGTGCCAATGCCGTCGTGCTGAATCCGGTTCCCGACGACTCCATCGCCGTCGGTATTCCCGCACGTATCCTGCCAAAGAAAAAACAACCGGGAGGACTCTCAATGTGAGAGCGCAAACCTGACGACACTCCTTGCTGACATAACAAAACAAAGGCACAGCCACACATAAGGAACAAGTCCGCAAAGACTTAGCGCAAAACCAGCATATGGCACGCATTTTGCATTCAATACGGCGACAATTGAAGTAACATCGGTAACAAAGTATGCAAAACAAGTTTTCTGCCTTCATGGCGCGCACTCCTGCCATCATGGCCATCATAGTGTTTTTCCTGCCGCTTCTGCTTGCCTCATGCGGCGGGATCTCCCCCAAACCGACCGCCACCCCGATTTCCTCCGACCGCGACTTTACCATAAAGCTCCCGGAAAAAGCTCCCGTCTTCGCCAAAAAGGAGGAGCTCGAAAAAGCAAAGGCGGAAGAGGGCCCCTTCCAGTACCGCCTCGGACCGGGAGACGTCATCAGCCTGAAAGTCTGGCGCCGTCCCGAGCTTTCGCAGGAGAGGCTCATAGTCTCGCCGGATGGATTCATCGCCGCACCGCGGATCGGCATGATCAACGTCAATGGCAAAACGCCGGATGAGGTCAAACAGGCAATAACGACACAGCTGGCAGTCCTGTACATCAAGCCCGAGATAACCGTCCAGATGCTTGAATTCCAGAATAACAAAGCCTACGTGCTCGGCAATGTCAACCAACCCGGCATCGTCAGGTTCACAGGGAAGGGGACCCTGCTCGAAGGGCTTTCGCTGGCGGGAGGAGTACCGAAAAACGACAGGATGACCCGCTGCTCGATCATCAGGGGCAACGATCAGGTTATCTGGATCGACCTGCAGGACCTGCTCAGTAACGGCAACATGAGCCTGAACACCCCGATCAGAAACAACGATATCATCTATGTGCCGGAACGCAGCTTCGACATGGTTTACGTCATGGGAGAGGTCAAGGTGCCGGGAGCGCTTCAGCTGCATGACGGCATGAGTGTGCTGAAGGCGGTCATGATGGCCGGGGGTATGATGCGGACGGCCAATGCGAAAAAAGTCTTCATTATCCGCCAGCAGGACGTTCAGGGTACGGTTGTGGAAGTCAACCTTGAAAACCTGGTCGAGCATGCCGATTTCAGCAGGAACTACACGCTCATGCCCAACGATATCGTCTATGTCAGCCCGACAGGCATCGCCAAATTCAACTACTCGCTCGAAAAAGTCACCCCCTCCCTTCAGGTCCTGAACCTCGGCGTCTCCAACGCCGAATCGTTCGGCATCATGCAGAAAATCCGTCAGAATCTCTGGGGACAGCAAGGATTCGTATCGCCATCCACAACCACCACGACGACCACCACGAAATGATGATGAAGGACCAAGCGAAACGGGAACCACTGCCCCTGGGAAAGCCTAAAAAGGCCTTTGACGTCCTCGGTTTCGCCAAGAGATACGGGCTGTTCATCCTGCTTCTGGGCGGCTTCATTTTCACCATGCTGACCCCGCTGATCTTCGTCATCAAAAAGCCGTACTACGAAGTACATGCCCTCATGCGGGTCGATCCCATCGTGCCGACCCTTTTGAGCAGCGCTGAAGAATCGTCCATCGTCAATTACTACGACAGGTATGCAAATACTGCAGCCCGCTCAATGACGACCGTCGATATCCTGTCGAAAACGCTGGATGCGATGGAGCACAAAAAAAGGGAAGCCCTCTTCCCCAAGGCCATGCCTTCTGAAACCGGTGCAGCCATCCTTCAAAACCTCGTAACGGTAGAGCCGATCAACAGGACCCATGTGCTCGATCTCAAAATTTCGGGAAGCAAGCCCGAAGGCCTTGCAGAGTTCCTCAATACGCTCATGCAGACCTACATGGACGAGACTCGCAAAACCAACAACTCCTCCAATAGCGACAGGCTCAGGTTCCTCTACGCCCAGAAAAACGTCATCAGCCAGGAAATGTCGGGCATGGAGCGAGACCTCGACAGCCTCACCAAAGATATCAGCACATCATCGTTTTCAGAGGTCTTCAACGTCGCGGCAAAAAACAGGGACAATCTTTCAGCGGCATATAATAGCGCCATGAACGATCGTGTTTCTGCTGAAACCAGTTACCTGGCCATCAAGCGATCGAATGCGGAATTGAAGAAAATCGCCCTTGACCCGTTGATCAATGAAATTGTCCTGAACAACAATGCCCTGACAAATACGGAATCATGGACCTACCAGCAGCTTCAGCAATTGAGAAGCACCACAGACGGCCTGACGGAAGTCAATCCCGAACGCATCTATGTCGAGGACCGGATGAAATCCATGAAAGCCTATGCAAAGGAACTTCGTGAAGAAGTGCGCAGCAATGCCCGGAAAATCATCATCGGCAAGCGCGACATCGATATGGACAAATCCCAGATCGTCGCAAAAAACAATTATGAAGCCTCAAAAGCCAAGGAAGACACCCTCAGGCTCGCATTGAACATAAACAGTAATGAAGCAAAGCGAATCTCGATGGGCATCCACAGGGGCGAATACCTGACCGCAAAATGGCAGAACAAGGTCGACCTGCTGAACAATATCGAAAAGCGTATTACCGAAATAGAAATCGAAAAAAAAGCGCCCTCGCGCCTTTTCGTCCTCTCCGTTGCCCGAAAGCCTGACCAACCACTCAAGTCGAACATAAACCAGATCACGATGCTGCTCCTTATCGGGAGTTTCGGCCTGATTGCCGGTGTGTTCGCAATCTATGAATACTTCGATGACACCATCCGGAACAGCAAGGATATCGTCCAGGCGCTGGGCCATCCTCCTGTCCAGACGATCGTCAACCTCAGGAAGCAGAACACGGAAGATCAAGAGCAGTTCAGCCTCGCGCCGGATAATTTCCGGGCACACCAGATCGGCAGCCTTGCCGTAAAATTCTACAGGGAAAAAGAGAACGCAGGGGTTATCCTCTTCACCGGAACCGACAAGGGAGTGGGGGCCTCATCGATCACCGTCAGCTGCGCCAACGCCCTGTCACAGCTCGTGCCCAAAGTACTGATCATCGACGGGGAAATCGAAGCCGCGCCTATCGAAGAAGCCGATGAATTCCAGATCAACCTGCCCGGTCTCTGCGATTACCTTGCGGGCAAGACAACGGTTGAAGAGAGCATTATCAGCACCCCGGGTGACAACATCGACATGATGTATGCCGGAAACATCACAGGCAATAACATTCCCCGCCAAAAGATCCACGAACTGATCGTGGAACTGAAAAAAGAGTACGATTTCATCTGCATCGACGGTGCGCCCCTGCTCAAAAGCCACCTGGTTGAACAGTTCGCCATGCATGCCGATATCGTTGCCCTGATAGCACTCGGAGACAGCTCGAAGTTCAAGGATCTGAGGAAGTCGGCTGAACTGCTGGTCCTGCTCGGCGTACCGGTGATTGCCCCGATCCTGAATTTCGGCGGCCTCATCAAGACACTTTCCCTTGTCGAGATGTTCGACAATCCACCGGAAATCCTGAAAAAACTTCTTCCTGAAAAGGCGATCGATGCCATTAAACGGACCCCTTCAGGGCTCCAGATGGTCGACAGGATCCTGAAAGCAGCACAGAAGTTCCAGCAACCAAAAGGATGACGATGCATATGGACACGAACATGCACCCGGGACATCCGGCCATTTCGGCTACGACACCCGACTGGTCGCGGGAAAAAGCCATCCGGGGAAGCTACGAGCCCGGCAAATACCTCCTTGCGGCTATCAGGGACTACCAGCACCTGAAAACAAAAGGCCCCGCCGGAAGGATGCTCTCGAAAGTCGCCGTGCTGAGGCACCGTTTCTGGAGCGCCGTCTGCGGAGCCGACATCCCCATCAATGCCAACATCGGGGGCGGCCTGATGATCCCGCACCCCAATGGCGTCGTGATCCACCCTGCCGCCGTAATCGGCCCGAACTGCCTGATCATGCAACAGGTGACCATCGGCACGACCGGAAAAGGAAACGCCACCCCCGTCATCGGCGGCCATGTCGACATAGGTGCCGGGGCAAAAGTACTGGGCGGGTTACGCATCGGGGCACATGCACGCATCGGCGCCAATGCCGTCGTGCTGAAAGACGTACCGGGCGACGCTACGGCAGCCGGCATCCCGGCCGTGGTTAAAACATCCCCCCAGGAAACCAGGATGCGGCATCATGGCTAATGCCGGAAACATCCTGGTCCCGATCGCCTTCCTGTCATGGGCCCCGTTCGTCATGTTTCTTTACAAGAAATTCGACAAGCGCCTTGTCCCTGTTATCGCCTACGTTGCCGGATGGATGTTCCTCCCCTGCGCAGAATACGATCTGTTCATGCTGAAAAACACCAAGCCGACCGTCATGGGCTACGGCTTGCTGGTTGGGGCCTGGCTGTACGACCGGGAACGGCTTTTCAACTACAGCTTCAAAATTGTAGACATCCCCATGCTGTTGTGGTGCACCGCACCCTTTTGTTCTTCAGTCTCCAACGGGCTGGGCGTGTATGACGGCCTTTCGGCAACGCTCTACACCTCGATACTCTGGGGAATCCCGTACTACGTGGGACGCGTCTACTTCACCGATGCCGATGTCCTGAAAACCCTTGCCATCACCATTTTCATCGGGGGACTCATCTATGTTCCCTTCAGCTGGTTCGAACTGATCATGAGCCCCCAGCTTCACCGCCTCACGTACGGGTTTCATCAACATAATTTCCTCCAGACCCTGAGGGAAGACGGTGGATATCGCCCCATGGTCTATATGACCCACGGGCTCATGGCCTCCATGTGGATGATGCTTGCTTCGCTGCTTGGTACGTGGCTCTACCTGACAGAGGCGCTGCCAAAGAAAATCCTCTCCGTCCCATCAACGATGCTGATAGGGATACTGGTTCTGACGTTCCTCATGTACCAATCGATGGCCGCAGTATTTTTTTTCATCCTCGGCACAGGAATCCTGTATCTTGGCACGAAAACAAAGAACTCCACGTTGGTAATCGTCTTGCTCATCGTCCCATATCTCTATATATTCACAAGGACTACAGGCCAATGGGACGGAACGAACCTCAGCAGTTACATAGAGAAAAAAATCAGTCCGGCCAGAGCGGAGTCACTGCAGTTCCGTTTTGACAATGAAACCATCCTCATTGACAAGGCACTGCAGGCAGGTCCATTCGGATGGGGAGGATACGGACGCGCCAGGGTGATCAACGAGGATGGCAGGGACCTCTCCGTCACCGACGGGCTCTGGGTTATCACCCTTGGAAACCAGGGTATGTATGGGTTGTTCTGGCTTGTGCTGAGCGTACAGTTACCGACGTTTCTCCTCCTGAAAAAAGTCAAACCGGAAGAATGGAATTCGTTCGATTACGCTGCTCCGGCAGCCATGGCCATCTTCATCGGGTTCACGATGGTCGACAACCTTCTCAATGCGATGGTCAATCCCATTTACCTCATTTTTGCTGGCGGGGTGACTGGCTTGCTGACCAAGGATCATGAACCATCCTCCATGGTCCGGGAAGAGGATCTTGATCTATTCAAGGATATCAACATGTACATGAGCAGGTTTCTGTCCGATCCGGGCAACAAATCATCAAAATTCATTACCTGAACACCACGCACCCATGTCTACACAGAATAAACTCAAAGCAATCTGGCTTGCGGCATTCCTGCTCCTCCTGGCCGCGAGCCTCTCGAATGGCATCGAATCAGAACGGGCATTCGGGATCGACATCGTTTTTCACATCGGCATCTATGCCATCCTTTCGGTAGTGCCGCTCCTCATTCTCAGGAAACGCTTTACGGCTTTCATCGTGGCCATTGCGATAGCCCCGCTCGGGTTCCTTTTTGAAACCATGCACGGTTCGATCTCCGGATACGGGTTCAAGATGAGCGACGCGTTCTACAATAATGTGGGCATTTCGATCGGCCTTGTTGCCGGGGTTATCATCCGTTTGAAGCATCATTTTGCAAATCAGCCGGACAACGACGCATAGCCTTGTCCGAAGTGAAACCCCGTCACCACTCCAAAGCCGCAGCAATGAAAAAAGCAGTCTATGTCCTGGTCAGTACTCCCGAGGACCATATTCTCGAAATGGCGCTCCTGTCGATTGCCTGCCTGAAAAGATTCTCCCCGGGCATCAAAGCGGAAGTCATTGCCGATGCCGCTACTTATGCAACGCTCATCGGGGACAGGGAGAGGATCAGGGAGTATGCGGACAACATTATCGTGGTTGACGAATATGACGCCAATCCCATGATCGTGAGCCGGAGTTTAAAAACAAGGATGCGTGAGTTCGTTACGGGAGACTTCCTCTATCTCGATTCGGATGCGGTGCCGATTAACCCGGTTGACGGTGCTTTTTGTGATGATTACGATATTGCGGCATGTCTCGACGGGAATGTCCGCAACCCGGCCGATTTCGTCTTTCATGATTTTGAAAGCAAGACGTTCAGGGAGATGGGATGGGATTACCCGGTTCATCCATATTATAATGCCGGGGTCATGTTTGTCAGGGATAACAGGACGACCCATGATCTTTTCAGACGATGGCATGCGATATGGACGACATGCAAAAACAGGGGGCTCTATAAAGACCAGCCTCCCTTTCACAAGGCAATCGAGGAAATGAAGGTCTCCATCAAGGTCCTCCCCCCCCAGTACAATGCCCTAATATCCATGTACAATTCAGGGGCTTACAAGGCCAGGATCATGCACTACAGCACCATTCGTTTCAATGAAAGAGACGATACGATTTTCCATAACGTGGTGAAGGAGATAAAAAAGAGCCGCACCATAGATATCGCGTCGATAGCACAGCTGTCCAAAACCCATTATCCCTGGACGCAACCGTCACTGAAGAAGGCCCTGGCGGCCAGAAACTTCCCAATGATCTTGCAGTCCATCGAAGCAAAGCTCCTGAAACACATAAATTGACACCCCGGCGTCACGCAGACGCTAACGTAATCATCCTCCTCCCGACAGGCATCCGGCCCCGGCGGTTCGGCATCCTGATGTCAGCGCATCCCCGTTGATAACTGTCATATAGAGAGCCCTTTTGCACAAAAACTATCCGTATGCAAGCTGCGGCCATTCACCCCATCGTCCCGCCAATCCCTAACGCTTTATAAAAAAATCACTTAGAAGCACAGCCAACCAATGGCACCAATTTTGCTGTTTACCCTTGATTTTCATAACAGCGAAAAACAACCATGGAAAGCCCGAACGACAGAACGTATGCAGGCAACAGTGATGCGCCAGATATCGATTGCATCCTTATCGGGGTCAACTGCGCCAAAACGCTCGGGCGATGCATCGAATCCATCCGGGCTGCAGGGTATCCCCGGGAGAACATAAACATCTGCTACGTCGACGGCGGCTCGTCAGATACAAGCATTGAGGTCGCCAGGCAATATGAAGGTATACGGGTTATCGCCATCAACCCGGAGTACCCGTCCCCCGGCATAGGAAGGAACACCGGCTGGAAAGCAGGCTCATCGCCACTGGTCCAGTTTCTCGATTCGGACACCGTTGTAGATCCGCTATGGTTCGCAAGAGCCGTCAAGGCATTGAACCGGGACGGGGTGGGTGCAGTGCTCGGCATGCGGCAGGAAATGCACCCGGAACGATCCGTCTACAACTGGATCGGGAACCTGGAATGGAACGGCCCGGCAGGAGAAAGCGACTGTTTCGGCGGCGACGTGCTCATCCGTCGTGAAGCGCTTGAGGCAACCGGGGGGTATGATGAAGAACTGGTCGGTGGCGAAGACCCGGAACTGAGCCGCCGGATCATCAGGGCCGGCTGGAGCATCGTGAGGATCGACGCGCCCATGACAAGTCATGACCTGGCCATGACGAAGATCAGCCAGTACCTTCGTCGGGCATATCGCTCCGGCTACGCGTTCGGAGCGGTGAGAAGCCGCGAAGCTTCTGCCGGCAGCGATTTCTGGCAATACGAATACCGGAAGATCACCATCAAGGGCGGCGGGTTTTCGGCTGCGCTCATCATTTCGATCCCGTTGTTCAGCTCCGGGATACCGGCAGCAGCGGGTGCGGCGCTCCTCATGCTCACCACGGGCACAATGCTGCTCCTGATGCCTCGCATCCTCAGGGTCGAAAAGTTCATGCGGGAGCAGCGCATCAACCGGAAGGAGGCCCGGCGGTATGCATGGCATTGCTCCCTTGTCGTCCTCCCCCAGCTTGCCGGAATCCTTCGGCTCCATTTCGGCAGGATTTTCGGCACACCACTGCGTAACCGCCACAACAGGCTTGCAACACGAATTACAGGTCAGACCCCATGAAAAACCCCACTACTATCGCCTATCTCTGCAGCGAATACCCGGCAGTGTCGCACACCTTTATCTTCCGGGAAATCGACTCCCTGCGTCAGGCCGGCATAAGGGTGCATACGGCAACGATACGCCAGCCGTCGAATCTTGAGGTCATGACGCCGGAGGAACAGCTTGAAGCCAGGCGGACCATGGTCGTCCTCTCCCGATCCCTGCCGGCAATGCTCAAGGCCCATGCCCACTGCCTGATCAAAAATCCTGCAGGCTATGCCCGCATGGCTGCCGCCGCCCTGAAACCCGCATTCAGCGGCCCCCGGAAACCGGTAAAGGCCGCCGCCTACTTCGCCGAAGCCGGAATCCTGCTTGAATGGCTCCACGGGCTCGGCGTCAACCATGTCCATGAACATTTCGGCAACCCGACGGCCGTTGTCGCCCTCCTGATGAAAACCTACGGCGGCATCAGCTACAGCGTCTCCATCCATGGCCCCGACATCTTCTATCAAGTCGATTCGGCCATGCTCGAAGAAAAGGTCCGCAATGCGAGCTTCGTGCGCTGCATCAGCCATTACTGCCGGAGCCAGATCATGCGCATCAGCCCGGCTTCGACGTGGGCAAAACACCATATCGTACGATGCGGTGTCGATCCGGCGACCTATTCGCCAAGGCCAGAACCAGGCAACGCGGAACCGCACCTGCTCTGCGTCGGCCGGCTCGTTCCTGCAAAAGGACAACACATCCTGCTCGAAGCATGCTCCCTCCTGAAGCAGGATGGACTGCGCTTCCACCTTACCCTGATCGGAGATGGCCCTGACAGGGCATCGCTGGAACGGTTCAGCCGTGAACATGGCCTCGGTGAATCGGTCACCTTCACCGGCGTCCTGGGCCAGGACAAAGTGCGGGAATGGTATGACAAGGCGGATATTTTCGTCCTGGCCAGTTTCGCCGAAGGGGTCCCCGTCGTGCTGATGGAGGCCATGGCAAAGGAAATCCCTGTCATTTCCACCCGCATCACAGGCATCCCGGAGCTCATCGACCACGGCCATGACGGCCTGCTCGCCACTCCCGGGGATACCGGAGACCTTGCCCTGCAGATCCGCACGCTGCTCGAGGATCCGGAAATGCGGGAACGGTTCGGCAAAGAAGGGAGAAAAACGGTGGAACGCCGATACAACCAGCATTTCAACAACAACAAAATGGTCGACCTGTTCAACCAGGCCGTCGCCCTGCCATGACAATTCCATCCCTTTTCCTCATGGTCCTGGTACTCCTGACGGCTGTTCCGGCACTCTACCTGCTGGTAACCACGGGAGCTTCATTCTTTTTCAGGAAAGAGAAGCCTGAAGCCAACAGGTTCCTCAACATCGGCGTGCTGATCCCTGCACACAATGAAGGCGAAGCCGTCAAAACGACCATCGAAAATGTTTTCAGATGCGACTACCCGGCCAACCGGTTCGAAATCTTCGTAATCGCCGACAACTGCAACGACGATACGGCCGAACACGCCCGAAATGCCGGCGCCACGGTTTTTGAGCGGTTCGATACCATCAACCGAGGCAAGGGCCAGGCGCTCGACTGGTTCCTGAAGAATCATGGCGCCAACTACCACGCCACAGATGCCATCACCATAATCGATGCAGATGTGACGCCCGATATCGACTACCTCCGTGAAATCAGCGCTTCACTCAGTATCCCCGGCGTTACCGTCGTGCAGGGATACAACGGCGTGAACAATCCATCCGCAGGATGGCGACCGGCCCTCATCGATGCCGCCTTCAACGTCTTCAACCATCTTCGCCTGGCCGGATCGTCCATCCTCACCGGCTCTGCCGCACTGAAAGGCAACGGCATGGCCTTCAGTACCCCGATCCTCGAGCGTTACGGCTGGCCCTGCCACTCCATCGTAGAGGATCTGGAATTCACGCTCCGCCTGCTGCAGGACGGCATTGCGGTACACTATAACCCGGACGCCATCGTCAGCAGCGAGATGGTGACCAAGGGCAAACATGCTGCCAGCCAGAGGAGCCGATGGGAAGGAGGGCGGTTCGCCCTGGTCAAAAGCATGACCGGCCCGCTCGTGCGGCTTTTTGCAAACACCGGCAACCCGAAATTCCTCTGCGCATGGGCAGACCTGGCAATCCCGCCCCTCGGCCTGCTCGTCCTGCTCTTCATTCCGGGAACCATCGCCGGCATACTCCTGGGAAAACCGTGGGCATGGATAAGCGCCGCATACTGGCTCGTAATCCTCTCTTACCTGCTGTCTGCACAAATCCAGCGAAAAGCCCCCCTGTCGACATGGCTGTCACTGCTGGCGGCCCCGGTCTATGTTCTCTGGAAAATCCCCATCTACCTGAAAATGCTCATCGGCAAACAGGGAAAGGGATGGGTCCGGACCACCCGGGAGGCACTCCAGAACAAGGAACAACCCAACCACTCATGACTATCGAGATGACAAAAAGCATCATTTTCATGACCGGCTGCATCGACCCGGGCGGGATGCACATGACCTTGCTGACCGATACGGGAAAAAGAAAAGCCCAGTATATCGATGCCATCAGGTTTTACCTGGCTTCAGCCGGCGTTCCGGTCCTTTTCGTCGAAAATTCAGGGAATGACCTTTCCGGGGAGTTCCCCACGGAAATCAGCGAAAAAAAGCTGGAAATCGTCACCTTTCGCGGCAACGATTATGACAAGACAAGGGGCAAGGGGTACGGGGAAATGATGATCATCGAGGAAGCCATCCGCTCTTCATCATTTTTTCAGCAGGCCGATTTCATCTTCAAGGTCACCGGCCGTTACAAAGTCCTGAATGTCCGATCATATGTCGGTCACTACGATGAAAAGCGCGACACGGCGGCCCTCATGGTGAACCTGCAACCCGACCTTGCCCTTGCCGATTCCCGTTTTTTTGGTGCAAAACCCGGTTTCTTCGAGGATTTCCTCATCAAATACCGACCCGTGATCAACGAGCAGACCTGCATGTATTTCGAAAAAGCTCTTGCCAATGCCGTCCATGAAGCCATTGTACAGGGGTTCAGATATTCCTGCCTGCCCCATTACCCGAGACATTCAGCCGAGTCGGGAACGGGAGGAGGAGTTTATAATGACTCCTGGAGCAGATGGCTTGTCAAGGAGTTTCTCCTGAAGGTCCAGCATCGGCTGCAGCAGGCATTCAGCCTGCGTTATGAGTAACCCATAAGCATCATCTCCATGAATTTTATTGATTGTTTTGACAGGGTCGCTGTTGTCAATCTTCCTGAACGGATTGACAGGAAAAGGGAAACCCTTGAAGAGTTCAGGCATGCCGGATGGGATCCGGCCAACTACAGTGATGTTTTTTTCCCTGCCATCCGTCCTGAATCGGCAAACGGATTCCCGTCTGTAGGCGTAAGAGGCTGTTTTTCAAGCCACATGGAGATCCTGAAACAGGCAAAAGCAGACAACCTGAACAACGTCCTTATCCTGGAAGACGACATCGCTTTCGCAAAAGAGACCGACGCGGCAGGAAAGCGCATCATGGAGCAGCTCGAAGGAGAGGACTGGGGATTCATCTATTTCGGGCATGAACACCCAGACAATGCAATACGTCAACCGGGAATCGAAAAGATTTCGGAGCCGCTTCGCCAGACGCATTTCTATGCTGTCAACGGCCCATATCTCGATCGATTCCTCTCTTTTCTCGAAGAAGTGCTGAAAAGGCCGGCCGGGCATCCGGACGGAGGGCCGATGCATTACGATGGAGCCATCTCGACATTCCGGATGCAGAATCCCGACATCACCACCTATATCGCCTTTCCGACCCTCGGCACACAGCGGAGTTCACGCACTGATCTGCACGACCTGTCCATATGGGACAGATTGCCGGCACTCAGCCCCTTCGCTACAGGAGCACGAAAAGCAAAAAACGCTCTTCGACGACTGTGGTCGTAAACAGGGAGCGCGTAACAGAAACAGGGAAATCAGGCAGCAACATCGAAGATGAAATTACAAGCATTCAACACCGAAAAGTTCAAGGAAATCTTTGCCATTCTCTCCAGGAAGGAGCGAAGAAGGAGTATCGGGATCCTGGCCATGATGCTGTTCAGTGTCGTGCTTGAAACATTGGGCATCGGCCTGGTCATTCCCGCCCTGGCCTTGTTCACCGAGAAAAATTTCACAGCGAAATACCCCTTCGTCAAACCTGTTTTCGAGTTTTTCGGCAATCCCGACCAGACCGCCCTGGTCATCGGAGGATTGTTCGTCCTTTTCATCGTCTACCTCTTCAAGGCCTCTTTCCTGCTGCTGATGATGTGGCGCCAGAACCATTTCATCTTCTCCATTGGTGAGAGGCTTTCACAAAAACTGTTCAAAATCTACCTCCTGCAACCCTATACCTTCCATCTGCAACACAATTCGGCACAACTCATCAGGAATGTCACAACGGAAGTCGACGTGTTTGCGAACAATGTGCTCAACCCGATTCTGCAATTAACGGTCGAATCGCTGACCATCTTCTGCATTTTCACACTGCTGCTCTTTGTAGAACCCCTTGGGACGCTGAACATCGTGCTCGTACTCGGCTCGACAAGCCTGCTATCCGTTCTGCTGACCCGGGGGAAAGTGGCTCAATGGGGCAAAGCCCGCCAATATCACGACGGCCTCCGCATGCAGCACCTCCAGCAGGGCCTTGGCGGCATCAAGGATGTCAAGATCCTTGGCAAGGAGAACTATTTCCTCTTCCAGTACGAACAGCACAACAGCGCCGGGGCAAAGGCCAGAAGGAAGAATACCGCCGTCCAGCAGATGCCCCGCCTCTGGCTTGAACTGCTCGCAGTCACCGGACTGATCGTCCTGGTCATGACCATGCTCGCACAGGGCTTGTCCATGGACGCCATCATCCCCAACCTCGGGTTTTTTGCCGTGGCATCCTTCAGGATGATGCCCTCCATCAATCGTATCCTGACCGCGCTGCAGGCACTGCAGTACTGCCTGCCCGTCATCGATATCATCGGGAAGGATTTCTCACTGCCAATACCGTCGGAGCATCATCTGAAAACGCAGTCAGCGAAGTTCGGGACGGCCATCCGTGTCGAGGATGTTTCCTATACATACCCCGGTACGGCCCAACGAGCGATAGACAATGTCACGCTCACGGTCAGGAAAGGGGATTCAGTCGGCTTTATCGGCCCGAGCGGCTCAGGGAAAAGTACGCTTGTCGACATCATGCTTGGACTTATCATCCAGGACAACGGCAAGGTCAGGATCGATGACCGGGACATTGCAGACAATCTGCGCGCCTGGCAGGACATGATCGGCTACGTCCCCCAATCCATCTACCTGACGGACAACGACCTTGCACACAACATCGCTTTCGGGCTGTCCGATGAGGAGATCGATATGGAAAAAGTGAAGAGGGCCGTTCGCGCAGCCAATATCGAAACCTTCATCGAAAGGCTTCCGGAAGGGCTTGAAACCTTTGTCGGCGAGCGCGGCGTCCGTCTTTCAGGGGGCCAACGGCAACGTATCGGTATTGCAAGGGCGCTCTACCATGACCCGGAAGTCCTTGTTTTCGATGAAGCCACCAGTGCCCTGGACACGGAATCCGAAACGGTAGTCATGGAGGCGATACAAGCCCTGCAAGGAAGCAAAACCATACTGATCGTCGCCCACCGATTGAGTACCGTTGAGCACTGCGACCGCATCTACCGGCTTAAAAATGGAAAAATAGAGGCGGAAGGGCCTCCGGCAATAATGCTGCAACAGACGGCACGCACGACCCCGACGACAACTGACCATCCGGGAAATACTCATCAACCTCACTGTTGACGGAACGCCATATGAAAATCACCGTGCTGTACGCAGGACTTGCCGAACCTCATGCAGGCTGGGCCGCCGTCGATGAACTGGCCGAACTGATCGGGGCTTATTTTCATGCGGAAATCCTTTCCACAAAAAAAGCGACACCACCATGGCCGCTCAACCGTTTCCATCAGGGGAAAAAATTCGAGCCGATAGAGACGGCCGGAGGAGACGTGCTGATCGTCATAGCCAGGCAGCCCGGCGGCCTGGCCATGATCAACGGTATTGCCAACTGCCGGAAAAAATTCGGCAGGATTTTCGGCATCGTCACCGACTCCTATTTCCGGGATGGATATATGGATGAAACAGGGCTCTTCGACATGATCACGGTCACCTCCCATGATGACATGGCATATCCGAACAAGAAATTCGGAGTCAAGGTTCATCAACTTTATCAGGGCGCTGATTGCCTGGCTTGGGCTCCGCGTACCCGAAAAGTCAGGGATATCGATATAATCGGCTTCGGACGGATACCGAAGAACTACCATACCCGCTTCACACACTGTTTTCATCGGGCAGAATCCCCGTACCTCTACCTGCACTCACCCCTGGGAAATCTTACAGGCAGCAGTGTCCACCTGGAGCGCGGCATGCTGTTCAAGGTTCTCCAGCGAACGCGCATTTCGCTGGCGTTCAACCTTTTCGTCGAAACAGACGGGAATCGCCCCCGCTCGATGATGGTGACCAGCCGATGGCTGGAATCCCTTCTTGCCGGCTGCATTGTCGCCGGTCGACGACCGGTCTCGAGAATGGCCGATGAGATGCTCTTCTGGCCCGGAGCCACCATTGAACTGTCCGAAAATCCGGAGATTGCCACCGAAGAGCTCAACACCTTGCTTGCCGACAACGACAGCATGGAAGAACAGCGCCTTGTCAACATCTCGCAGATGATCGCCAATCATGACTGGCGCCACAGGATCGTGGAGTTCAGTAACATGACCGGCCTGCCTCGGCCCGAAATGCTGAGCAACGATATTGAAAAGCTCGGGGAGCTGGGCGCTTCATTCACCAAAAAGGCGCCAGGCATCCATCTGCGAGAGCAACTGCAGTAACCACTGCTTCTTCCAGAGAATGAAGGCCCACAAAATGATGAAGCATTCAAGAAATAATGGATCCCAGAAGCCATACTCCGAAAAGGAAACCGTTTGCCGGACAAATGAAAACGGAGCGAAGAGAAACAGATGGCCGGTGAACATGTCGAGGATGGTATGAAGAAAACCGCCGAAAAAAAACATCACGGCAAGAGCAGGTTGCGAAGTCCGGTAGCGGTCAAGGAGCAGCCAGAGAAACGAAACCGTCAACAGGCCGAGCCACAACAGCGGATAATGGGTCGGGAATCGATGATGGTCACACATACGGTGATAGAAGAGGATGCACGCCATGAAATCGAAATCGGGAGCTATCGAACCCAGCACGCCCCAGAACATGAATGAACGCCTGGGCACAGGGGGCCTGCACAATCGGCCTGACAGCAGCGAAACGGCAATATAGCCGGAGGGAAGATGGGCAAAATACATCAGCCGGTACGAATGGAATAAGGGGCCTTGTTGTACGTGACGAAGAAAAGTATGTCACCGGGACTATATCCGCAAGACTTTTCAAGGACCAAAGAGGCATTCAGCCACATTTCAAACAATCTCAACGAACACACACATCGATCATGGACCCCAAATCCGGACAACGCAATCTTCAGATCGACACCTTGCGAGGCCTTGCCTGCATAATGGTTGTCGTCTTTCACGTCATCGGCCTGTCTCCGGAATGCGGACTCCGGCTGAACGAGGGAGCCCTCAAGGCAACCAGGGAACTGCTCGGCTATATCCACATGCCACTCTTCGCATTCCTTTCCGGCCTTGTTTATGGCTGGCGGCCTTTCTCAGGAAACTGGGGTGTTTTTATCGAGGGAAAAATCCGCCGCCTCATCATCCCCATGCTGGTCGTAGGGACCGGCTATGTGCTCCTGCAAGCCATTACTCCGGGCGCCAACAACACCTATCAGGAATGGCAATACATGCATATCAAGCCAGTCGCACACTTCTGGTTCTCGGAATCAATCTTCATCATCTTCCTGGCCATCGCCGTCCTGGAACATTTTCAATTGCTTGGCACCAGAAAAAGGTTTGGCATCGTCTACATCGCTGCAGTAATTCCATTCATAGCCAATATGGGAACAATCTGGTTCTCCCTGGTCGGCGCCATCTATCTTTTGCCGTTCTTCCTTGCCGGACTGTATTGCACGCGCTTTCCGCTCCGGTTCACACATCCCCGTACCAAAGGATACCTCGCTATTGTCCTGACAGGCATTTTTCTTCTACTGTTCGGTCAGCATAACGCGGGAGATGACCGTTCGGCTCTCGCGCTTGTTATCGCCACGTTGCTCTGCATCGCGCTGTTACTGACGGAAGTAAAAATCAATTGGCTTGACAAAGTCGGGTACTACTCATACTCCATCTACATCTTCCACGTTTTCTTCACGGCCGCATCGAGGATCGGGCTCATGAAAAGCGGCGTAACAAATATATGGGCGCTCTTTATTGTCGGCTCCGTCGCAGGGATCATCGGCCCCGTGCTGGTGGAAACCATCGCCGCAAGACATGATTATTCCCGGATATTGCTCCTTGGCCAAAAGCCGTCACAGAGGTCATAACAATCGCAACAAAGCCACCATCATTTCAAGTGAACAATCCTCCAGACAGTAAACAGGATATGACAGCCAACATATCACTTTTGCCGGATCCGTCAATTCCGCTATCCACCACGCACAACGAGCTCCTTTACCAGGCGTTTGTTGAACAGGCCAAATGTCATCCACATGCAACAGCATGCGTATCCGCTCATGGAACATGCAGTTACGCCGAGCTGGAAATGATCAGCCGTCATATAGCCCTTCATCTGTCCGGCAAAAAAATCCGCACTGGAGATCCTGTAGTCATCATTGCCGAAAGAAGCCCTGCACTGGTCTATGCCATCCTGGGGGCATCCAGGGCCGGGGCGGCATTCGCCATTGCTGATTCCGCTTATCCATCCGCACGGATCCAGGCGATGATGGAGCAGCTTTCGCCAAAACTGATCATGCATTGCGGTACCGCGCAACTGCCCGACAACCTCCCGACCTCCAGCCAAATCGTCCATGTACCTGATGAAACTTCCGCTGCTGCTGACGCGTTCAGCGGTGTTGACCATAGCGGCCATATAGATGACAACGACCCGGGGGACACGGCATACATCGTCTTCACATCGGGAAGCACCGGAAAACCCAAGGGCATCATGACAAGCCATGCCCCGGTGCCCCACTTCATCAAATGGCACGTCTCGACACATGGATTTTCCGCACATGACCGGTTCTCGATGCTCTCCGGCCTTGGCCATGACCCCTTGCTCAGGGACATCTTTACCCCTCTTTCCACATGTGCGACCCTCTGCATCCCGAACCAATCGATGATTTTTGATCCTCCCCTGCTGCTGGAATGGATGAGGGCCAACGCCATCACCACATGCCATCTTACCCCTGCACTTGGAGAGGTCATGGCGGCAGGTGCTGAAGAAACCGGTGAAAAGCTTGAAAGCGTCCGCTACTTCTTCTGGGGCGGAGAATCTTTGAATTCGCGAATTCATGCCCAGATTTCAAAACTGGCGCCAAATGCCGCACATGTCAATTTTTATGGCGCAACCGAAACCCCCCAGGCCATGGCCCATTTTGCCATACCTGCAGATTTCATCGGCAACGCATTTCCGATAGGCAATGGCATCGCCGACACCCAGCTCCTGCTTGTGGGAAAGGACGGAAAAATACCTCCGCCCGGGCAACCCGGAGAAATATGGATCCGCAGCCCCTACCTTTCGCAGGGCTATTTCAACGACCCGATCGAAACGGAACGGAAGTTTGTCACCAATCCCTTTTCCAACCCGGAAAACGATCGTTGCTACCGGACCGGCGACCTGGGAAGGTACCTTCCTGACGGTTCGGTCGTCTTTCTTGGCAGGATAGACCATCAGATCAAGATACGCGGGTTCCGTGTCGAACCCGGTGAAATCGCCTCGACCATGGAACGGTTCGAAGGAGTAAGCAGGGCCTTTGCAACGGCGACACTGAAAAAGGGATCTGACGAAGAAAAAATGATCGTGGCGTATTTTACAACCACTCCCCGCTCCGGGGTCGATCATGCCAAATTGCTCGGGCACCTCTCTTCCGAACTGCCATCGTATATGGTTCCTGCCCGGCTCATAGAACTGGAACGGTTTCCCCTTCTGCCAAACGGAAAAATCGACATCAATAACCTCCCTGATGCTGATCAGGAAAAACGCATTGACCAACATTACGCCGCCCCATCGACAGACAGGGAAAAAGAACTGTGCCGGATCTGGCAGGAGATCCTGGGCATCGAGCACGTTGGGGTCGATGACAGTTTCACCTCCCTCGGCGGTGATTCGCTCAGCACACTGAAAGCCCTGATGAAAATGAAATCCCTCGGTATCCCGCAGGAAAACCTGAGGGGCATTTTTCAGGGCATGACCATAAGGGAGTTGGCGGCCGGAAAAAGGTGCGTCAGGAATGTTGCTGATTGCACGGTGGCCAACCAGTCCGACGAACAACGAACCACCCTGCTCATCAATATCGTCAGGGGCCTGCTCTTGATGTCGGTGATCGCAAACCACTGGAGCGAGGGCCTGTTCAACAAATTCCTGAACCCGGCGGCCGTGGAAAGCATCCTGCATGCGACCGCTCCTTTTTTCAACATAGCAACTCCCGGGTTCGCCTTCGTCTTCGGCATCAATATCGGATATGTCTTTTATGAAAAAAGTCGAAAGAATTTTGGCCAAACCACGAAAATGATGGTCACGGGAGCATGGATCCTTTCGGCCGGCATACTGCTGGATGTGCTGTTGAGGCTTGCAGGGTACGGGTGGCATCATACCATCGACACGCATATCTTTTTCACCACCTTCTTCAATCCTTTGCTCTATTACCTGCTTGCGGTGCTTACCGTCCCGCTCTGGCTGAAATTCATCTCGTTATTCAAACATGAACTCACCGCCTGCCTGCTTTTGATGGTCCTGTTCTATGGCGCCTGGAAACTGTCGCTGTACTTGCTCCTCGAGCATGAGCAGAAAGGGATTCTCCAGCTCGGACGGCTCATGCTGGTGGCAAAATTCAATTATTTCAACATGTCTTTCGGCGCCGCAGGAGGAGTGTTGACCGGCATCTGGCTGAAAAAGCATTACAGGCGCCTCTCCTCCCGAACCCTCCTCCTTGCGGGAACGGCCTCGATGATCGCCGGCATGGCCATACTCCAGCTGGGTGGGGATGCTGCGCTGAGGTTTCAGGACTCGAATGATATGGGCCTGTGGCGATGGCTCGTCTATTCCGGCGCCGTGCTCCTTCTCACCGGAAGCTTCTCGACGTTGCTGAAACGGTACGCAATCTCGCCCGGATGGGTCAGGGAACTGTACCACCTCGTCGGCATCATCGGCCAATGTACGTTCCCGTTGCTTGTCCTTCACGGTGTGGTCATCCCCGGAAAGGAGTTGATGACGCTCGCAGGGCTTCAGGAAACAGCCTCCCTGTTGATTGCGGTATCATTCTTTGTAGTCATATCGACTTGGCTCCTTGTCAAATTCTATGATCTCTATTATGGGAATACGGCCTGAAATGGCAACCATAGGAAACAACGAACTTCATCTCTGGTGCACAACCATACACGGGTTTAGCCGCCAGGATGAACTTCACTTCCTGTCCGTCCTCTCACATGAAGAGCGTCGCCGCCATGCGCACTTTGCATTCCAGCATCACAGGGATGCATTCCTGACCACTCGGATACTGGCCCGTTCGGTGCTTGCACGTTACACGCGGACAACTCCGGAACAACTGCGTTTCAGGACGGGGCCATATGGGAAGCCCCGTCTCCGGTCACCAATGGGCATCGGCTTCAACCTCTCCAACTCCTCTTCCATGGTCGTCTGCCTCGTCGGAATGAACCACATGATCGGAGTCGACTGTGAACCCTTTAGCCGGGCTGAAGAGATTCTGGAATTGTCGCAAGAATTCCTTACCGGCCCTGAGCTTGAAGAAGTTTTCTCACTTCATCCCGAAAAACAGGCTGAAAGGGCCTTGGCGCTATGGACACTGAAAGAATCCTATCTCAAGGCACTCGGAGTCGGCCTGACAGAAACGCCAATGAATTTCGCATTCCTGTATGGAACCGGACCCGTGCCCCGGCTGCACTGTAAATCCTTATTCAAGGGAAATGCACGGAACTGGCAATTCATCGCCCTGGAGCATGATCGCCACAGGATATCAATAGCAATGCCGTCATCATCGCCGGCAAGACTCTCCATTCTGGAAACAGACCTATACGCAAATACACCATCCATGATTTCCGGGAGGCTCATGCCTTTCGATGCAGATACGACGGTGGCAACCGGATTCACGACAGCCTTGAAACATGCCATCACGGCATTAATGCCAAAAGGAACAGGAATTGCCGGGTAACTGCGAGTCCTTTGCGGTAAAAAAGCTCTCACTCTGAAAGGCCGTGACAGTATCCTCTCACAAAATGTACGGTACGCCGCCGAAAGGCATCCCGTCAAACTATCACAAAACAACAGGATAAACAGATTACGGCATAAATAGTAAATACGGCATGCTTTTTGATGTCACTATTTTTGACAAACTCTTACGCAGTAAAAATGAACAAAGCAAGGTCACATGCAGAGGCCGCAGGCCATCAGGGAAAGGCCGTGACGATACTGAACATCGGTATCACCAGAATCACTGAGGCTGAATTACTGCGCTCCCTTGACAGAGGCATGCTGATCACGCCGAATGTGGACCATTTAGTCCACCTGCAGAAAAACAGGGAGTTTTATCAGGCGTATCAATCGGCAGAATGGGTCATCTGTGACAGCAGGATCATCTACTTCCTGTCAAAGCTGCTTCCCGAACCGATTCCGGAAGCAATTCCCGGTTCGAGCTTCTTCAGGTCGTATTACACCTGGCACAGGAATGATGACGGCTGCAGGATATTCCTGCTTGGAGCCGCTGAAGGGGTGGCAAGCCGGGCTATGGAAAACATCAACAAGACGGTTGGGAGAGATATCGTCATAGGAACCCACTCCCCATCGTACGGCTTTGAAAAGAATGCGGCTGAATGCGAAGAAATCGTTGACATAGTCAATCAATCGGGGGCCACGGTGCTTGTCGTAGGAGCCGGAGGTGTGAAACAGGAAATCTGGCTTTCCCGATACAGGCACAAGATGCCGGATGTCAAGCTGTTCATGGCGCTTGGAGCAACGATCGACTTTGAAGCCGGCAACGTCAAAAGGGCTCCCCTGACGGTTCGTAAACTCGGCATGGAGTGGCTGTTCCGGCTGATGATGGAACCAAAACGGATGTATAAAAGGTACCTCGTTAACGATCCGGTTTTCTTTCTCCATTTCGCCAGACAGTTGTCGGGAATCTACAGGAATCCATTTACGTAACGGAAGTCAACAACCATATATCCTTCCCCAACCATGAAGAACATCATTACCCGAACCGCCACACCGGTGCGCCATGCAAGGCATATTCGCCTTTCCGGTTTAATCATGGCCGGCGTCCTCACACTGTCGGGTGCGCGTCCCGCCTATGCGGAAGAATCCCGCATACAATCCGGTGCCCGGCCGTTCGGGCTCAACATCGTCGCCCCCGTCTACGAATCCGGCTCGGATAAGAGTGCAGCTTCATTCATGGAGTACTACTCGAAGACACTGGTCCCCTGGATCAATGCCAACCTCCCGGAGTATCGAAACAACTACAGTTCGAGCATCCGCCTCGACCCGTCACAACTCAGCCTTTCAACGGCTTCTGATGTAAGGGTCTACTTTGTCGGGGAAGGAGCGGGCTACAACAACACGCTCGGATTCACAACGAACGGAGGGAAGATCACGACGGGAAACCCGTTACTCATTTTCCCCAACGCAACGACAAACCCGTCTTACAACAATGCGCCCAATCTTTCGAATGCTTCTCCCAATAAGAATTTCCCGTTGATTCCCGGCGACTTCGTCGACCTCGGGACAATGGCAGCCGGCACGCAGCTCGACTTTTTCCTTATCGCCAACGGCGCCAGCGGAGCAACCGATAACATCTTTTCAACCGATGCGACGGTGAACCGGGATGGCCTCAAACATACCATAGCCTATGCTCCCAACGGCAGTCCTTACTTGCTGATAGGATTCGAAGACCTCTTTGGCGGTGGCGACAAGGATTACAACGACCTGCTGTTCGCAGTTGCCGTCGCACCACTGACGTCCGCACCTGAACCCTCGACCACGCTCATACTCGGGAGTTTCCTGCTTGTGGTCATCTACTTCAAAAGCAGGCAGCAGAAACCTGTCCTGAAAGGACTCCATGTATGAAAAAGCGTCGAACGCCAAGGGTCCTCGTCATAGGGCTCCTCGTCATCGTGGCCGGGGCCCTTGCCGTTTGGGGCTTTACATCCATACGGAACCTCATCAAAACAGCGAGGAATGAACAGGCTTTCCAGGAAGCGAAAAGCTTCCTGGTTGATAACCGCCCGGCAAAAGCTTTCGAGATCATAAGGATGAGGGATCGCTCCATCCCAGACAAAAAGGAAAAGTGGCTCCATCTTGAAATTGAAACCCTGAATAAACTCGGAAACATCGGCCGGCTGGGCTCCCTGTTCGAACGGCATCCGGAAGCGTTCATTCAGCATGAAGAGGCATCGATGATGATAGCCCGTTCACTGCTTGCAACCGGCGATATGAAAGCCTATGCCGCCTTGCGGCAATCCTGGGAATCAAGGAAGACCCGCCCGGAACTCTGGTTCGCCATCGATGTCGATGCGCTGATTATGCAGGGTGATGCAGCCGGAGCCCTCAAAATGCTGCAGTCCCGCTCCTTCGAAGGAGAAGCAGATGCAGCACGTCTCTGCCGGCTGGCCCTCCTGACTGCAGGAAAAAACCTGCAGGAAGCATGGCTATACCTTGAACAGGCCTTTCTTGTGGCCCCGAAAAACCCTGACGTGCGGTCTTTTCGCGCCCAAATCCTGGAGAGAATGGGGAAACAGCAGATGGCCCGTGTGGAGTACGTCGCCGCCCATCTTGCCGCTCCGGGCAATCCGCTCTACCGGGACCAGCTCGCTGAATTCTACCGGCGCTATGGCCAGCTCGGGCTCGCTGTCCAGACATGGTCGAGCGGCCTCGATGAACGTTCAGCCGATTTCATCAGGCTCAAAGCCATCTTCTGGAGCAAAGTGGCAACGCCCGCCCCGATCAGCAGAACCGATCCCTCCAACATTTCAGGCGAACTGGGCTCTTTCGTCATCTACCTGCAGGACCTTCCCGACGGACGCTTCTGGGATGACGCCCTTTTCAAAAAAAACGTGACCGACAGGCAGACGGTGCTGGAACAGCGACAGGAAGCCTACTGGCTGCGCGTCCTGCAGGCCCTGAAGAACGGTGAGGAAAAGCAGGCCTACGACCTCATCCTTTCCCATCCCTTTAAAAAAACGTCCTGGAACCCCGATATCGAAAACGGCCTTGAACAGGTGCTCGCCTACCGGCTCGGCCAAACACAGCCAATCGATGCAAAGGATTTTTTGCCCGCCGGCCGTAGCAACACAGGCAGACACCAGTTGTTCGATCAACTGGGAAATATGGCGAAAACGGGAAAACCGGCTCCCGATCTGCATAAGCTCCTGCTGAGCAAGGAGGCCTTTGCTGCCGTCTTCATGGCAGGAGGATGGATGGAAGCCGCCCTGAATTTGAACGGCACGGAGTTCCTGACCAACGATCTCCCCGACTGGGTCGCCTATGGCATGACGCAGTCGATGCGGTTCACCCGGGGGACGAAAGAGGCTCTGGCCTTCGCCCGCAAGCAACGACAGACACCGGTAATGGATTTGCTCACGGCAGAACTCCTGCTTGCATCCGGTGAGCCTGAGGCGGGCATGGCCCGGCTCGACACCCTCGCCGGCATGGACTCCGGGATCGGCTACCGCGCAGCCTGGTTGCTTACCCTTGCCCATCTCGACAGGAAGGCGATAGACAAGGCCCTGACAACACTCGACCGCCAGCCCGGACTTCGTGATAGCATCACGGGGAAGGAGATCCAGGCACGCATCATGCTGTCCGAAGGCAAAAAGAATCAGGCCAGGGAGATTTATACCTCACTTGCCAGCCAATCGACCGAAGCCCAGGCGTACCTCGCAAAACTGGCGTATCAGGAAAAAGATTGGAAAACCGCCAGGACACTGACCATGGCGCTGCTGAAGGCATTCCCGGATAATATGCAGTTGAGGGCAAACCTCAACGCGATCAGCAAAGCGGAAATGGAGAAAACAGAATGACGAAACGCGATATACCTATCATCGTGATCTTGAGTCTGCTGGCTGCCTTCATCTGGCTTCGCGACCTCTCCTGGATCACAGATTCAGCGGATACCCTGCCGATCATGATTGCCCTGCCCACCTTCATCTGGCTCGGCAGTCCATGGAGATTCATGTCAGGCATGTTCCGCCTGACGACAGCAGGCCTCACCCTCGCAGTCGCCGGGTTCACCCTCGGGATCCTTACCGGCTGGACGTTCCCCCTGGCACTCGGCTGGACCGCCCTGCTCTGGAGCTGGATATCTGTCAGGATCGTGCCTGATGAGCGGCAACGCATCAATAAACTGCTGATCCTGCCTTTCATGGCATTTCCCTGGCTGGTGCTTGACGCCCAAACCATAGGCTGGTGGTTCAGGCTCTCCGGCAGCTGGGCGGCCGGGAAATTTTTCTCTCTTGCCGGATTCAATGCCCTTCAGGAAGGAACCAGGCTTCTGGTCCAGGGACTGCCCGTCGATGTCAGCGCATCCTGCTCCGGATTGAACGCCCTGCAGTCCATGCTGATCGCCGGATCGGCACTGGCCTACATCCTCCTCGGTCATAACCTCGTTTACTGGTTCAACCTTCCATTGCTGATCGTTGTCTCCTGGATAGCAAACACGCTGCGCATCATTGCCATTGCCCTTGCTGCGCTTGCCGTCTCGCCCAAGTTCGCGGCTGGCCTTTTCCACGAATGGGGAGGATGGCTGGTGCTCATTGTCATGTTCTTCCTCTGCTGGGCCCTGTTTACGCTGCAAAAGTCCATACTGATAAATAAAACGACGACAGGATGACGCACAGGACAAATGCAACCGCCGCAAGGCTGGCTATCACCACCTATTGCGCATGGCATGCACGTGATCTGCTGGCGGCATGGGACCACAACCTTTATGACCGTTACGGATGGCTGGTCCTGCTGGCATGGTGTCTTCCACTGTTCATTTCGATACCTGCCGGACGCGAGGAAGCAACAGCACGCAGACCGGCCATTACATTGATGCTGTCCGCACTACTTTCCACCCTTGTCGGCCTGGCCGGTTCCCTGAACGTACTCCAGCACATCGGCCTGGCCCTGGCCCTGGCGAGCTGGGTACCCTTCTCGCCTCTCCATTTATTATGGCTACTGGCAGCGATTTGCTGGATGCCCGCATTCGGATGGATCGGCAGTCGGCTCTTTGCCGAGCACATCCTGCCTGCAAGGGTCCTGCTGGTCGTAACATTTTCCGGCGGGTTTGCTGCAAATCGTGTAAACTCAAGAAGGGGGCATCCATGAACGGCAGGCAGAACATGCTACTCTGGATCGCTTTGGCTGTTGCAATGGTATTCGGGGCCGCCATTGAATGGGGAAAAACGGTGGATGCATCTCAGCGTCTCGAAGCACTGCCCCTCGACGGCTCGATGTTTTCGAGCAGCCCAATGCCCATCTCCCCGCAGGAAATCGCGTTCTATGACAAGGCCAGGATTGTAAAAAGGGTCTATCAATGCAAGAAGGGGTCATTCATCCTGATTGCCGTAGACGGCTCGGCAAACCGACACGCAGTGCACGATCCGCTTTACTGCCTCAAGGGAGCCGGGTGGGAGATCACCAACCGGCAAACCATCACTATAGATGGAGGAGTTGCCGACCTTCTCCATCTCTCAAGAAACGGCCAGGATCGGGAAGCGCTCTTCTGGTTTTCCGACGGCTCATCGCGCCACGCATCCGTCCTGCGCTACTGGCTGCAGACCTCCCTCCGCAGGCTTACATTCGGGACATCCGGCAAGGAACCGGTCATGATCATCCTGCAGTCCATCGGTCATGACCGACCAGACTGGCTGTCGCTGCTCAACCGGTGCATCTTCCTCTACGAGATATAGCCCATGCGGGCCGGGCCCCTGATGCACGGGGCCACCCTGCCGTCACAAAGGCAATGCCAGTGTAAATACCGTACCGCCATCCAGAGGGCAGGCGAAAGTAAACTTCCCATTGTGCTTCTGCACAATAATATCATAGGAAATGCTGAGTCCCAGCCCGGTGCCGATGCCCTGCTCCTTCGTGGTAAAAAAAGGAGTGAAAATCTCTTCCCTGATCGACTCGTCAATACCCGGCCCGTCATCAGCAACCGAACAATAGACATACCCGCCATCCAACCATGTCCTGATCACCACACTCGCCTGCTCCAGCCTCTTCTGCGACCTGATGGCGTACAGGCTGTTCATCAGCAGATTGAGGACGACCTGGCTGATCTGGGAGGGATTGCAGTCGACCAGGGGAATGTCGCCAGGCTCCGTATGAATGGACGCCACCCCCGCGCTTTCATGGGAAGCGATCACAACGACATCACGAATAACCTTGTTGATGTCGGCGAGTGCACGTGCATCGGTCATGCTCTTGAAGGAGAGGTTGCGCATGCTCCGGGTAATACCCGTTATGCGCTCGACACCATTCCTTGTCGACCCGAGCAGGTTTGGCAAGTCGCCGAGAAGCCCCTCGATGTCGCAGGAACGCTCCCGCTCACGGATCATACCGGTCACATCGGCACACAGGCCCGACTCTTCGACTGTGCCCAGCTTCTGCCGGTAAAGGGCCACCAATTCTGAAAGGTCAGCGCAATCACGTTCGAGGTTCGAGAGGTTGACACTGATGAAATTGAGGGGATTGTTGATTTCATGGGTGATGCCTGCGGCGAGGTTGCCTACCATTTCCATCTTCTTGGCGTGTTCCAGCTGGATCCGCAAAGAATCCTGCTGTTCCAGGTACATCTTGTTCTCAATGATGTCCCACGCATGGTCGGCAAGCGCACCGATCCACCGGGCGTCTTCCTCCTCATAGTCATCAGGCTTGTTGCCGATTCCAAGGATTGCCTTGACCCTGCCTTCGCGGATAATCGGAACGACAAGTTCACGGATGATTTCGGAATGGCCTTCGGGAAGTCCTTTGCGCCCGGGTACCGCACTGTAACTGTTATGGATGACGAAGTCCTTCTTCCTGACGGCATCGGCCCATATCCCCGCATCCTGCAACAAATAATGCCCCTCAACGTCCTTGAGGTGGCACATGGTCGAAGAGGTCCGGGTCGACCATGTCTGGAGTGATAGCAGCCCCCCGTCCTCCTCAATGAAATGGAAGAATCCGATCAGGCTACCGGTCCACCGCTCTGCCTCGTCGACGGTTTGACGCATAATTTCACGGACGGCAGCGCTTTTCATCATTTTGAGCAGCTTCAGCCGGAAGGCGGAGAGCCGTTCAAAATAATCGAGCATGACTTCCCGCCTGCGTTGGGCTTCAAGGCGTTCGCGGTCAAGCTCCATGTAGTAAAGGCTCATGCCCAGTAACTCGGCAAGGACTGACAAAACGACCTGCTCCACATGGTCGGCAATGTACTCGCCCGGGACCGACACCGTCAACCATCCGTACCTGCGGTTGTTGAACGCAATCTGCGCACACAGGCCACCTCGATCCTCATAGCCCTTCGAAAGCGGGCATGATCGACAGATGACCGATGGGGCATTGATGATCTGGATGCCCGGCGTTCTCAGCGCAAGGCTGGCGCAATGGGGAATGCGCCCCTTTTTCAGCATGAGCTCCATACTGGTGAACTGGCTGTCACTGAATCCGGCATGGAACACCTGGCCGTCAGGACGCAAGTCATCGTCGACAAGGGCGATCCAGGCGTTGTACGCCCCCTGCTTGTCAACAAGCTCCCGGCAGACATTCAACAGCATCTCATCGCGGCGCTTTTCCCTTGAAAGATTCTTGTTGATGCTGAAGATGGCGTTCCTGAGCCGGTTATGGTACACCATGGCACTGAATGCGTCATGCTGCCCCTCGCTGTAGGAAAACGCCAAAGCAATGGATTCAAAGGCATCATACTCCTCATTGGAGAGTCGGCGGGGTTCATCAGAAAGAATCGTCAGGAAGCCCACGACATCCTCCTTGAGGCTGACCGGCAAGCTGATCATATACCCCAGGCCCGTATGCTCAAGGGCCCACCGTTTCATTTCAGGCCCTTCGATCTCCTGCGGCAGAGGCTCTCCAACAAGCATTTTTGAGATATTGTGGCCGGCAGCCACATATCGGTCAGTGCATGAGGATTTGAGTCGGGAATAGATCGAAACAGGGCTTCCGGTCAATTCACAGGCTCGCCGTGTCAGATCACGTATGTTTTTGGTAAACGAAGTATCCATTCCCGACAGGATTTCCTGCAGAAGGGTATAGGAACGCCGTTGTGATGCATCAGAAGGAGGATAGAGCATAAAAAATTTCAATCCGTTACGTCTTCAAGACACGCAATGCTTCCGTTGAAAAGAGGAAACTCCACACTGAAAACCGATCCCTTTCCCTCTTCACTCTCGACCGTGATGGAACCGTAATTTTCCTCGACAACCTGCCTGGCGATCGCTAGGCCGAGGCCGTATCCACCGCTGTCGGAGCCGGATCGGCGCACGCGGTAAAACTTGTTGAAAATATGCGGAAGATCACGAGCAGGAATCCCGATGCCGGAATCACTGACCTGAACGCTGACGACTGAACGCTCTGGATCGAGAGCTGTCAGCAATTCGACCGAACCCTGCATCGGCGTAAACTTCAATGCATTGTCGACAATATTGACAAACGCACTTTTGACAGCATCAGGGTCCACGCATGCCGTCAGGGCTTCATCAGAGCGGTTCAGGAACAAGGCAATGCCTTTTTGCCGGGCATGGGGAGCCAACGCGATGACCATCTCTTCAAGAACACCCATGAGATCGACCGGGCGACGGTTTTTGGCAGATATGCCCGCATTGATTCGGGAAATCGAGAGCACGTCCTCGATCAGGGAGGAAATCTTCAGGGTTTCAACATTGAGGATCGAAAGGAACTCCCTGACCTGGCCAATATCAAGAATAGTCTCTTCCTTGCGCAGAATGCTGGTAAACCCAAGAATGCTGAACAGGGATGTACGCAATTCATGGGAAAAATTGGCTATAAATTCCTCGGTCTGCTGCATGGAGTAACGAAGGCTTTGCATGGTTTCATTTAGCCCGGTGACATCCCTGGCGACAACGTGGATGAACACATCACCATCGATGACGATTCGACCCATATCAGCATGGATGTCGATGATCATGCCATCGCCCTTTCTAAACCGCCACGTCACGGAGGCATATTCGCCCGACGCCACATCCCTGAACAGGGCAATGGCCTCATTCCGTGCATAATCAAGGGTATCCTCATCCTCGGCGAGGAAACCAAGAATATCTTTTCCAACAAAACCGTTCCGGTCGGCAGAAGCGAAAAGCTCAAGTGCTCGAATATTCGCATCGATGACCGTACTCTCTTGCTGCATCCACATGGCCGTAGGGGCCTGATCGAAAAGCATGCCGTACTTTTCATGATTTGGATTCTGAAACATACTCCATCCGTTATACTACTTTATTGGCAATACCGCCCGCAGACAGGCAACAACAAATTTGCAGTAAAAGATAGCATTATTAATGGTTAGATGCACTATCCCGCCAGATAATGCGCATTCTATCCTTTCACATTCACGCTAAAATAAAGTATATTCAAAACCAAATATACTTCACACCACTATCATGCAACACCCTCACCGCTACGTCGTCGTATATACGGGAGAAGTCGCGACCACCACGGCCGGATGCGTTCTGGTATCGAGCCCGCTCGGCTCATGTGTGGCGGTATGCGCCTATGACCCGTCAACCCTTATCGGCGGCCTGGCCCATGTCATGCTCCCCGGAACCCCTCCGGAAAAGGCGGATTCGGACAAAGACCGCTATGCGGCCCATGCACTGGAAACCCTGATCAGCACAATGGCGGACCAGGGCGCCAACCCGGCAAAACTGCTCGTCTGCCTGGTCGGCGGCGCAAACGTACTGAAACGTGAAAAGGATACCATCCACCATGACAACATCAGATCACTGACCGGCCTCATTGATAAAAAGAAGATTCCGATCTGCTGCTGCTCGACGGGCGGCTATGAACGAATGATCGCACGTCTTGACACAAGAGACGGGCTGGTATTTCATACCATCGGCGACGGGCCGGAGAAAAAGCTCTTCGATTTCCACGCGTAGCCGCCATTCGAGAATCCATCCCCATGCTGAAAAAAACATCCGGGCCATCAAGGCGTTAGTGCATGAAATCTCGTCGATTGAGAACAGCAAGGGACAAAGCTCTGCCCGGAATGGAAAAAAAGGGAACCGGGCTCGGACTGGCCATTGTCAAGGAGATAGTTACCGCACACAACGGAACCATTGAAGTATCTCAACCTGCAGATGGAGAAACCGCATTTACGGTCCGCATTCCTGAATCCAGATTACTCGAACCCGATTAGGATTTTAGGCTCTCTGCCATTACCTTCATGATGCAGACAACCCCAATACTCCAGTAAAGCCATGTCACACGCAACCATACTTCTTGTCGAGGACGAACCGCATACCAAACGGCTCATCGCCTATGTGCTCACTTCAGGCGGCTTCGAAGTGCTCGTTGCCGAAAATGGACTTGAGGCGCTGGAGATCTGTTCGAAAACTACCCCCGACCTGATTCTTTCCGATGTCATGATGCCAATCATGGATGGCCTCGAGCTCCGCAGGAAAGTAATCCAGAATGAAAATCTGCAGGGGATACCGTTTGTCTTCCTGTCGGCCAGGGCGCAAACCCATGAGATTATCAATGCCGAAAAACTGAAACCGAACGCCTACATCACCAAGCCTGTCGAACCTGATGAAATTATCAGCATCATCAGCGAGATCCTGTCGAAGAGTGACGACACATAAATAAGCCAAGGGAACGCCATCGGGGTGAGTAGTCCGAGGGAGTTTCACCCTCAGACTACTCACCCCAAGTCCAGAGCAAGAATCATTTCTTCAGACCGGCACTGTTGCCGAGTTCAATGACTTGCAACCTTTCGGCTTCGGTTTTGAGTGCCGTGAGCCCCGCAACCATGTCGTTTTTCAGAATACCTTGCAAAATGAAGTCAGGTGCGACAAACGAGGGCTTGATTTCGGATTCGTAGGTCAGTATCGTGCCTTCGGATGAATACATCTGAAGTATCCAGGCCCCTCTGTAGATTTCGAAATCACCGGAAATCTGTTCATAATCGATTCTTGAAGGAAACCTTTCATGCATATTTATAGATACTCGAATGGTTTTTTTAAATAAAAGCACCCGGAACTCACCGATCAGGGCGATCACCTTCAAGTTGCCCTTGTCTTCAACCAGATCGCTTTCCACCATTCTCGGAATATACCGCTTGAGGTTATTGTAATCGGTCAGAACTTTCCAGACCGTAACAGGTGGTGCGTTGATGTAAACGGTACTTTTCATACCAGTAACACCATCCGGCATCCTGGAAAGCGTTATCTCGATCAGTTTTTTGTATTCAATTGCGGCTTCAAATGGCAAAACCTGAGGAGGTGTTTCTGCGTTGCACAGATGGAGGTTGGATAAGAAAATATGAGGCAGAACAGCCACAATCGTGATCATTGCAAATTGCATGCGTCTTCTGAATGTGAAGCACGATGAATAAACAGATCGGAACAACGAGTATTCTGTACTCATGAGCAATCAACGGAAAAATGGTTGTTCAATGAGTCCGTCAATCGCCGTAAGGTCAATCCTATATCTTCTTGATCGATGAGTTTCAGCGGCGCATGCATCGAAGTCTCCGTCGATATTGGGCTCAGCCAAGCCAAACATACCGATGACGTCAGTGCGTTCGGCACGCCCTGGACGTTGAACACGCCGCTGAAACTCTTGAGCGTTTTTACTCCGGCCTTCAGGAAAGGCTCATCAGCACAGCACATCACGGTTCTATTTATTTGCCGCCGAACCGTAATCAGTGGCCTCTGAATGACTGGAAATGTAACTCTCCCTGTTTTTCTCATCCCCATTGCTGGACCCTTTGATGGATCCTTTATAGGATGTTGTGCAGGCTGCCAGCCCCAAAAGCACAAGAATGAATAATGCATGGATTTTCATAGTAATCTCCTTCATTGATATTAATCGAGGCACCATCTTCAATCCTTGAATTTTTCTGCGACATCATGTACGGCTTTACGTAATCCATTCATTGCGTTTTCAACTCCATCCTTCAATTTTTCCCAACCATCCTCTCCAGCTTCGCCCAACTCCTTCAGCCTGGCCTTTGCCGTATCCACGCCATTCTCAAGTTCGTCAAGGTGTTTGGCATATTTGATACGAGTGTCGGCTGTATAATTCTTCGCTTTGGCCTTGAACTCAGCCAATCTGGCGTGCGCAATCTCCAGTTCGGCCTCAGCCTTTTGTTTGTAGGCATCTTTAGTGTTCATCATCAGTCTTCATAATTGATCGTTCATATTGCTAGATTCAGCTGATAATTAAATCCGTCGGCCCTGAATGACACGGACAACTATCACAACAATCGCAATAACAAGAAGTATGTGAATAAGCCCCCCCATGGTATATGAGGTTACCAATCCAAGGAGCCAGAGTATTAACAATATGATAGCAATAGCTTCCAGCATCTTGCACCCTCCTTTGATTTGATGAGCAATTTTACCTGCACATATTTTACTGTTTGCTGTCAATCTGACAGCCCAACAACGCCCGGATAATAAAACGATGCAATACAGACGTAAAAGAACATCAAAAGTACAACCGTAAAAGACGACAGTACACATGTGCGTCATTCAATAACGTGTAATGCCGTAAACAACCACCGAACAAATTACTGTGATAATTATCGTATCAAATGTTCCGATCATTCGATACAAGAGCTGTAGAGGGCACAGCCACAAATAGAGATATGGGGCAGGGTGACCCATCTGAAAAACATTCTCTACTCAGTTTTTTGCATAAACAGAATGAGCCGTCATTATAGTTCCCTTATGAGCAATCAGCCTCTACCTGTCCATCGAAAAACAACGGGTGAGTAGTCCGAGGGAGTTTCACCCTCAGAACCGGGTCGCAGGGCCGGTCTCCCGAACCCTGCTCCCACACAACGTAGCGTGCGGATTTCCCGCACTACGCTCTTCAGAAGATGGCTCACAGAATTGCAAGTCCTTGCAGCTTTCCATATGAAACGG